>LBJMC04200__coassemble_10024_pt1 | contig 3190 bp, 3 predicted proteins | sample LBJMC04200__metabat2_low_PE_042 | metagenome-assembled genome bin LBJMC04200 | reverse complement strand
GCCCCTTCCGACTTGATATTGCTCATTGGAACGGGGCTGGGATGATATTCTTTATAGGTTGTAAAGATACAGATAAACTGATAGGGAAATCCCTATGTATAAATAGAGAGAATCACGGAAAAGGAGGTTTTTATCATACTACATTTGCTGTATGGATAAATACTAAAACTTTCTATTATGAAAAAGATGTCAGTTGTTTTAGGCTTGTTACTCGCTGTCTTGGTGATGGGCTGTGGCATTTATGAAAGCTACGGGTTTGATTATAAGCAGTTGAGCAGCATTGAACGTGGTATGAGCTTTAAAGAGGTGTGTACCATTTTAGGAGAGCCTGCATTTAGAGATTTGAATAAGGAGGGAGAGGCTTGGACATTCCGCGCTTATACTCCTGCGGGGTGGTCGGCTGTCAAGGTGTGGTTCAAAGACGGAAAAGTGGACGAAATGAAGAGCTATCTGGAGGATACTTATCCGGTTACCACTTCGCGGGACAAGAGTTTCATGAATGAGAAAAAAGAATCTTCCGACAAGAGTAGCGAAACAAAGGTAATAGTTTCGCCGGAAGGGAAACATTACATCAAAATGGGCTCGGTAGTAGTCACTCCCGAAGGCAAGCATATAATAGTACCTTGATTATACCAACATAATCGTTTCCGGATATAGTATAATGTGAATATACCTTTCTATAAAGTGTTGATATTTATAAAGTTCTATATTTTTTGCAGATTTTAGGTATATGTAGTTCAAAGAATGTTATCTGAAATGAAAAGAATGGGCAATGTTTGTCATTGCTCTGTCTTTATCTTATATTTGAGTAGATAATATAGGATATCATTTTAAGAAAGGAACTAATAATAAGATAATAATATGAAGAGTATTGAGAAGGCGACCAATAATATGAAAATGGTATATTCCATTTTGTGCAATCTTAAGAAGTGTACAATCTTTGAATTGCAGAAACTGACGAAGTTCAGGGATGTGGATTTGTGTTTGGCCTTGGGGTATCTGCTGCAGAATAACCAGATTTATCAGAAGCGTATTGATAACATGGTTTACTATGGAGTCATCGCAAAATGAAAAGAGATACAATAGGTTTACCACACATTTTGCTTACATGCTTGCATGGTGCTTTCTAATTGTTTGTTATACCGCATTTTACAGTATGTAAGCAGATGCCATGCAAGTATGTAGGCAAACTTTGCTTGCATGCTGTTTTTTCTTGTGCAAATGGCTGGTCTTCTTTCCGCAAAGAACAGCTCTTTCTCCTACTAAAAGCTTATTAATGACTATTGTGCACGGTTGTGATGCAGTTTCTTCACTATTGTGGTACGGCTTCTTCATGCTTGTGGAGAAGTCGTACCACAATAGTGCGCATGCCTAACTATCATTTATTCAGTGTATTGACAGCCTATGTTAGAGCAATGAAAGACTGATAGACTGTCTTTCATTGGCTGTGTGTCTACCTTCAAAAGAGTGATATGGTAGTGGATAATGTTCATGTTTTGCTGCTTTTTCAGTGAAAGAAATCATGAATATTTGGATACTTGAAAAAGAAGTCCCACCTTTGCACGCGAATTAGAAAACCAAAAGAGTTTTGTAATCCTCATCGGAGGGCTGTAAAAATGCCGGATAAGATGACTGGGTAAAACCAATCATTTTATCCGGCATTTTTTTGCTTTTGGGCAAGACAATAACCTATAAATATAGTTGAACATGAAAAGAGATGCAATTGATTTGAGTACACTGAATGTGTTTACATTGTTTCGGAAATATTTTGTTCCTACGTTGCTGGGTATGCTCAGTATGTCGGCCGTAACAGCGATTGACGGGATATTTGTCGGGCATGGAGTAGGTAGCGACGGGATTGCGGCCGTAAATATCTGTGTCCCTTTACTGATGCTTTTTACGGGAATCGGGCTTATGGTTGGTGCCGGGTGTTCTGTGGTCGCTTCTATCCAATTGTCGAGAGGCAAAAGCAAGTCTGCTCGGTTGAATGTGACACAAGCATTACTGTTTGTAACGATTGTTGCTTTGATACCCTCTGCTTTGATGATGGCTTTTCCGGCAGAAACAGCCCGGATGCTCGGCTCTTCCGAACATCTACTGCCTATGGTGGCGGATTATCTGCTGTGGTTTGTTCCGTCATGGGTCTTTCAGATATGGATAACGGTGCCGCTGTTCGTCATTCGTCTGGACGGTGCTCCAAAGCTGGCTATGTTGTGCAGCCTGATTACGGCTGTAATCAATGTGGTGCTCGACTGGCTGTTTATCTTTCCTTTTGGCTGGGGAGTCATGGGAGCAGCATTTGCCACTTCCATCAGCATCATGGCCGGCGGACTGGTGGCGATGGTCTATCTGCTGTTTTATGCTCGGCATTTGCGCTTACAACCACTCAAATGGAGTGTCAAGAGCCTGCGGCTTTCCGTGCGGAATATTGGTTACCAGTGCCGTATCGGTCCTTCTGCCTTATTGGGAGAGGCAACGCTTGCTGTTCTTATGTTCGTCGGGAACCAGGTATTTATGTCCTATCTGGGGGACGATGGCGTAGGGGCATTCGGTATAGCGTGCTATTATATTCCTTTTGTTTTCATGGTAGGTAATGCTATTGCACAATCTGCCCAGCCTATTATCAGCTATAATTTCGGACTGGGCTACAAGGAAAGAGTGATGACGGCGGAACGTATTGCGTTGCTGACGGCTGTGGTCTGCGGTGTGGTTGCAACGGTGGCATTCACTGTTTATCCTTATCTGCTGGTTGGCCTTTTCATCAGTCTTGACAGTGAAGCGGCGAAGATAGCGATACACGGTTTCCCCTATTTTGCAAGCGGCTTTGTCTTTTTCATTGTGAATATTGCTGTGGTAGGTTATTTTCAGAGTGTTGAAAGAATAAAGCCAGCTACGATTTTTGCTTTGTTGCGTGGCTTTGTTTTCCTTATTCCGAGTTTTATTTTGTTGCCGAAGTTCTTGGGTGTGTCGGGAATCTGGTTGGCAATGCCACTCTCGGAGGCTTTGACAATCATTGTGATTCTGCTTTTTGTTCTGAAGCATCGGTATGCTTATAAAGTTTCCAACCAACTCATTACGTCGTAGGTGCCTTTAAAAGAAAAGCAATTATCTATTTTAGATAATTGCTTTTCTTTGGTGAACCGCTTGGGGCTCGAACCCAAGACCCCAACATTAAAAGTGTTGTGCTCTA
>LBJMC04200__coassemble_6542_pt1 | contig 4231 bp, 2 predicted proteins | sample LBJMC04200__metabat2_low_PE_042 | metagenome-assembled genome bin LBJMC04200 | reverse complement strand
TATATCGGCCTATATGACCGGTATTCCTGCGTGGGGCAGGGCGGTACTTATTTTTTGAGTTCCTTCAGCAGCTCCTCTACGGCAGCTTTCAGCTGTGTGTCTTCTCCCTTCACGATGGTCTCGGGCGAATTGGCTACTTTGATGTCCGGCTCCAGTTGCGAGTTCTCCAGATAGCTGCCGTCCGGCAGGCGATAACCGACGACGGGGATACCGAACACGAGCGACGGGTCTTGCAGGCGCTCCCACGACACGCTGGTCATGGTTCCCGGCACGGGCATACCTACCAGCTTGCCGATGCCGCGGTGGCTGTATACCCACGGCGTGCCGTGCGCATTGGAGTAGTTGGCCTCGCACATCACCATGATGGAGGGTTTGTTCCAGCGGCGGCTGGGCATGTCGCACGTCTCGCGACCGCGCACCACTTGGGTGAAGTATTTTTGTCCACTGAAAAGTATTTCTATATCCTCGTGCAAGCGTCCACCGCCATTGAAACGGGTGTCGATGACGATGCCTTCGCGGTTGTTGTATTTTCCCAGGATGTCCGAGTAGACGGAACGGAAACTGTCGTCTCCCATAGACTCGATGTGCACGTAACCCAATCGGCCACCCGACCATCGGTCAACGTCTGCCGCACGCTGTTTCACCCAGCGGCTGTAGAGTAAATCGCTGAACGCACCGTTCGTAATGGGGATAATGACCTCTTCCCAGTGCTCCTTGGTCTGCGGGTCGAAGAGAGAAACAAGTGTTTTCTTCCGTGCCTTGTTGTTGAGCAGCGTGTAATAGTCCGCATCGGGGGTGATTTCCACGCCGTCTATCTTTTCGATGACTGTGCCGGCTTTCACCCGGGTGTTGGCTGTGTCGAAGGGGCCTTTCTCCACTACTTCGGCAATGAGCATGCCCTTGCCCGTGTAGTTCCAGTCGAAGAACAGTCCCAGGCTGGCAGTAGGTTCGGATTGCCCTTTGGGATAGAAACGGCCGCCGGTGTGAGATACGTTCAGCTCGCCCAGCCATTCGCTCAGCAGTTCGGCAAAGTCATAATTGTTGTCGATATGGGGCAGGAAGCGGCGATAGGCGGCGGTCATCTTGTCCCAGTCCACTCCGTGCATATTGGTATTGTAGAATCGCTTCTGCTGTTGGCGGTACACGTGGTCGAACATGTATTCGCGCTCCGCAGCCAGGTCCATCTTGGCATCTACCTGGAAGGTGATGGGGGTCAGCGCGTCGGATGAAGTGTCCATTTTCTGCATCTTGTGGCTACCCAGCAGGAAGAGGCTCTTGCCGTCCTTGTCCAGCTGCATGTCCGCCCATCCGGCATCCATCTTGTGCAGCAGGCGGGTCTCTTTCTTGCGCAGATTCATCTTCCAGAGGTCGTAGCCGCCTTCGAAGGCTGCCAGGTAGTAGAGTGTCTCGCCATCCTTGGAGATGATGGTGCTGCCCATGTCGGAAGAATTCGGGGTGAGGCGCACCACACGGTCTTCGATGCCTTTCAGCTCTACGACGATGTCTTTCGGCTGGTCATCTTTTTCGTCAGCATTGCTGTCTTTCTTGTCGTCTTTCTTCTTTTTATCCTTGTTTTTGTCTTGGGGGGTGTCTTTTCCGGCAGACTTTTTCTGTTCCTTCTCCAGCTCCTTGCGCAGTTCGTAGTCTTCCTTGCTCAGGCAGTATTTGTCGTAGGCGTCTTGGTTGAGGAAGACGAGCATGGCGTCGTTCAGCGAGCCCCATGAGGCATGGGCACGCATGCCGTAGCGTTCGGTGGTGAAAAGGATGGCGTTGCCGTCCAGCGCAAAGTGGGGATAGCCGCTCATGTAGCCGCTATTGGTGAGGTTGATGATGTCTTTGCCTCCCTCTGCGCTGACCAGGCCGATGTCGGAGTAGGGGTCGTGCTTGTTACCCGTGAACTCAAGTGTAAACCATTTACCGTCCGGCGACCATGCGTAGTCAAATCCTCCGCCGGTGCTGTACCAGGTGGAGCCGTCCGTAATCTGGCGCACCTTCTTCGTCTCCAGATTGAGCACCATCAGCCGGATGCGGTCTTCGATAAAGGCGAGTTCCTTGCCGTCGGGCGAGAATTGCGGATAGGCACGTTCCACGGTGGTGGAGGGCAGCAGCACTTCTTCTTCAATCAGCGTGGCGTTCGGGAAGTTAGGGTCTTCCTTGCGGGCTATCTTGGCAAGGTAGAGCTGCCAGTTGCCGCCTCGCTCGCTGGCGTAGGCCAGGGTGCGGTTGTCCGTCGCAAAGGAGAGGCCCGCTTCGCGTGCCGGTGTGTGCGTCACCTGCTTGGTAGTGGCATAGTCTGCCGAAGTGACAAAGACTTCTCCGCGCAGCGTGAAGGCAATCTGTTTTCCGTCCGGGGACACAACGGCAGAGGTGGCTCCGTCGGAAGACTGCAGGTTGGCGAATTGCGGCCGGTCATCGCGCACCAGTTCTATGGCGACTTTCTTCGGGGTGGCATCCGGCTGCTGGGTATAGATTTCGCCGTCGTAACTGTAGCACAACGTCCCGCCGTCACTCATGGAGAGGAAGCGCACGGGATGTGTCTTGAAGCTGGTGATGGGCTTCACCTCTCGGGGCTGTGCCAGCGGGAAGGCATACACGTTGAATGAGCCGCCGTTTCTCTCACTCAAAAAGTAAACCGTTCTTCCATCGGGTGACAACACCGGGTTGCGGTCTTCGCCCGCGCGGTCGGTGAGGTTGGTATGGATACCCGTCTTTGCATCATACAGCCAGATGTCGCGGGTGATGGAGGAGGTGTGGTGCTTTCTCCATTCATCTTCAAATCCCTTGCGGTCTTGGTAGAGGAACTGATGGCCCGCCTTGTCGAAGCAGACCGCTTCGGCAGGGGTGCCCAGCACTTGCTCCGTACGCCCTCCCGTTGCAGGTACTTTGTAAAGCTCGGTCATGGCCGAAGTGGGGAAAAGAGCGCTGCTTGCCGGGTCCTGGATGGAGGCGGAAAACAAGATATACTTTCCGTCCGGAGTGAATGTGGAGGGTATCTCACCGGTGGAGTGGGTAGTGAGCCGTTGGGCGGTTCCGCCGTCTGCCGGCATCACGAATACGTCGAAGTTGCCGTATCTGTCGCTGGCAAAGGCAATCTGTTTGCCGTCCGGTGACCATATGGGGGTACATTCGTAGCTCTCTTGGGTAGTAAGCTGTGTGGCGGTTCCACCTTTGGCGGGCACCTTGTAGATGTCTCCTTTGTAGCAGAATGCGATTTCCGTACCGTCGGGAGAGATTTGCACATCGCGCATCCAGAGCGGCGTGGCGGCATGTCCGGCAATGGCAGTAAGGCCTAGTGCAAGGATTGCAAGGGTTTTCTTCATAAGTGTGTGGGTTGATGTTAATTATAGAATGTTTATAAACGTCATGATGCTGTCCACAAGGCAAGGAGCGAGGTACGTCATTTCATACCTCGTGCCTTGTATATCTGTTCTTTGGCATTGTTGATGCTTTGGAACTTCTCTTCTGCGGCTTTCTTGATGTCTTCGCCCAGCGTTGCCACCCGGTCGGGATGGTGTTTCAAGGCTAGGCGGCGGTAAGCGGCACGCACTTCGTCATTGGTGGCAGTGGGTTCAATTTCAAGTACTTTGTAGGCCTCGTTCAGTGAGCTACCGCCTAGGTTAAGCATGGATTCCACTTCCTTGACGGATAGTCCCATGTACATGGCCACTTCTTTCAAGGCTTCTATCTCCTCGTTGCAGACGTGTCCGTCGCTTTTGGCAATTTCTACCAAGAATACCAGCAGTTGCAAGCGTTCCTCGTATGTCAGGTTGGCGGCAATCTGCGTTCCACAGTCACGGATGGTGTTTTTAAATGCCAGTGGGTTTTGTCTGTCCATCTGCTTGCGCTGTTCGAAGAGGTTGAGCAGTATCCGTTCTCCCTCGCCCACGGCAGCCTCACCGAATGTGCTTCTCAGAAAGCGGCGGACGAATTCCATTTCACTATGCATGATGCGCCCGTCTGCACGGATAATGTACGAAGCCATCACGAGCATGGAGAAGAGGAAACTGTTCCGTTGCCCGGTATAGGTAGTGCTGTGCGTTGGTGCTTCTCCATAATAACTGCCTGCGTCATTTGAATCGGTGTCGAACAATGAACCGAATACAAAACCTGCCAAGGCTCCCAGCGGTCCTCCGGCCATGAAGCCGATGATGCCGCCTATCCATTTAGCTGCTCCCATAATTTTTCTTGTTTAAAGTGCAAAAATAGAGATTTCTTACGAGAATTCCAGTAA
>LBJMC04200__coassemble_5775_pt1 | contig 4625 bp, 2 predicted proteins | sample LBJMC04200__metabat2_low_PE_042 | metagenome-assembled genome bin LBJMC04200 | reverse complement strand
GACTTGACATCCCCCAAGAAGAGTACCGCCACAATGCAGATGAACAGGAAACCCAACGACAAATTTTGCTGAAGATTGGAGATGGTATAGTCCAGCAACTCCGTCTGGTTACGGCTGATGCTAAAATCAATGTCGGGATATACTTTCTTGAAGTAGTCCATCGTGCTGTTGATGGCAAGCTTCATGTCTTCCATATTCTCGTCCGCCTGCTTGATGACGGCAAGGGTAACGGCACGCTTGCCATTGCTCATGGAGACACCTTTCTCCTTGGCAGGAACAATCTCTACCCGGCAGAAGTCTCCCAAGCGGATGATACGTCCTTCCTTTCGCAGCAGGATGCCCTTCACGTCCTCCTCTGTCCGCAGCAGGGTGGAGAACTTAATGTTGTATTCGTAGTAGCCGTCGCGCACGGTCATGCTGCCCGGCTCCACGTTGTTTTGCGCCAGCACGTTTTCTATGTCTTCAATGGAGAGCCCCAACACAGCAAGCTTATCCGGGTCGGGCACAATCTGTAACTGGCGTTCGACCAAACCCGTGACATCCACCATTGCCACTTCCGCCAACTGCTCGATGCGACGCTTTATGACATTTTCGGCAAACTCGCACAAATCAAGAAACGCGCGTTCGTCCACCTTGCCGTATGCACTGTCGCTTTTTAGGGTCAGATTGAGGTAGAAGACAGGAATGTCCGTCGCACTTGCCTTTATCACCTTCGGGCGTTCGGCATCCTTGGGCAGATAGTTCATGGCGGCGTCAATCTTCTCGTTCACTTCTATGAAGGCAAGGTCGGTATTCGTACCGAAGTCGAAGCCCAGGCGGATGATGCCTGCACCATCGCGCGTCTCGCTGTCCATGTCCTTCAGTTTCGCCACCTGGATGAGCTGCTGCCGCAGAGGTTTCACCACCGTATTCTCTAATTCACGCGCCGAGGTATTCTGCGCCGACACCTGCACTGTAATTTCCGGGATGGCAATATCGGGCAGCAAGGATACCGGCAAGGTGAAGTAAGTCACCAGCCCGACAATGAAGCATGCTGTAAATGCCATCAGTACGGCAATAGGCCGCTGTATCAAAAACTTTATCAATTTTCAATTATGAATTTAAATTGTGAATTATGAATTTTCAACTTTCAATTTTCATCTTTCAATTTTCCACCACCTTCACCGGCGCCTCATGTGCCAAATTCACATTTCCCGTCACGATGACCGTATCGCCTTCTTTCAGGGCATCGTCGGCCATGCTGTAGCTTTCCGCATTCTCCAGTCCGGTCTGCACATAGTTCCACTGCGCCTTTCCGTCTTTCAGGGTAAAGACGACTTGCTTACCCGAACGCAGTACGACGGCACTTTTGGGTATCACGAGCTGACCGTCCAGAGAACGGTGTACATTTACCCTCACATTCATGCCGCTAAACAGACGTCCCCTGCCATTGACGGATGCCTTTACTTTCACCATTCCCTTATCATCTACCAGAGGATTGATTTGGGTGATGCGGCCCTCTTGTTTGGAAGAGGCATCCGAGTAAGGGGTGACAATCACCTTGTCGCCACTCTTTATCAGGGGGAGTTCACTTTCCAGTACCGTAAAGTCCACTTCCATGCCCTGAGTGCCAATGATGGAGCAGAAAGATTCCGAAGTGCTTGCCTCGTTGAAGGGCTTGGAAAAGAGGTTCGCCACCACGCCGTCGAAGGGGGCAACCAGCGTAGCATGCTCTTCTTCATAGGCGGCGAGTTCGTACTGGGAAAGGCTTTGGTCGTAACCGCTCTTTACTCGTGCCAGCTTCATGATGTCGGCAGGTACTTTGGAGGCATCCCCCACCGGATAGCCTTGCCCTATCAATACATCCTGCAACTCAAGTTCCGCTTTGTCCAGAGCATCCTTGGCCTGCGCGGTCTTGTTCTTCAGACGGAACTTATCCAGTTCGGCAAGTTTCTGCCCTTTGCGCACCGGGTCACCGTTCTTCACGTAGATGTGTGCCACTACACCGGTGGTCTCAAAACGCAAATCCGCCATGGCACCGGCGGTAACTTTTCCGTTGCTCACCAGTTCATGCTCAAAGGTCGCCCGCTTCAGGACTTTCACGGTCACTTCATTGCTTTCACTTGGCAGGACGGTTGCCACCCCTTCCTCGGACTCTTTTCCCTTTCCGGCATCGGAGCAGGCGGCAAGCAGGGCAACGGCCATGCATAGCAGGTATCGATAGTTCTGTGTCTTCATATTCATACTCAATTATAAATTGATAAAATTAATCGTTTCAAAAAAACGAACCGATATTTGCATGTGGACACTTTTTTCATAGCACTTTAGCAATTAGTTCGCTCATTATTAACACTTTCCGTTTTTATTCATCTTTTTTGATATGGACAAAAATAAGCTGAATCTTTTTTATTTCCTCCCTCATCTGTCGTATTGCCGTAGAATGCACTTTCGGCTCTTTCGTCAATACCATCCGCTTCATTTTTTCAAACTTGTCCGGTTGTCTGAATCCTGGTTCCGCATAAAGCTTCGCAAGCAGATAATAGGGATAAATACGCCCCGGCAACCGATGGGTGGAACGGATAAACCAGTCTTCCGCTGACAAGCAATCACCCATCTGCTGATAGTTCTTGCCTATCACATTCAGTATCATGGGGTCACAACTACGCTGTAAAGCTTCTTTCAAAATACGGTTGGATTTACTGAACTGCTGCTGCTTGTGCAATCCATGCCCATATTCGAACAAGAAAGATGCCCGGTCCCTCAACAGAGGATAAAGGCGCCCGTACTCTTTCTCTGCCGATTGATACGCACCTGCATTATACAGCACCCGCGCATTCATCCACTCCCGACAGGCCTGCTCCACTTGCAAGTCATTCTTCAGGCGAAAACCGCCAATGATGCCTACTAATACAGCCACCCCCAACCATTGCCAACGGTCGGCACCGAACAAGCACGCTACAAGCAATCCTCCAAATGTAACGATAAATACCGGAAGTTGTAGCGGATAGGAGGAAAAAGAGAATATCATCAAAGAAAGAATAGCCCCACAGATACCATAACGTCCTTTACGGACTCCCCTATACAAACACAGCACGACCACAACCAATAGACATACAGCCAAAGGAATGCCCAGTTCGACCGCAGCCTGCAGATATTCATTGAATGCATATTCCGGACTTCCCGCCACACGTTCCTCCCACGGTTCATAATCACCTGCTGCAAAATAAGTTTCCTGCGCATTTCCGTAGGCTGCTGCGAAATTATGAATCCCATATCCGGTCAACGGCTTTTCTGCAATGGCACGACAAGTTATCTTCCACATGAAAAGACGGCCACGTGCAGAATCGGGTTTCAAGACAAACAGTAAATAGCCTGCCAATAGCAAGACACAGAATCCACCGACCACTACCATCACCACACGCTGCCTTTGCTGCTGCCATAATAATCTGAACTTATCCGTCCAATCCATATGCCAAGCATATACACACAGACAGGAAACTCCTGCCGCCAACCATGCCGAACGGCTCATTCCTGCCGGAAGCACACAAAGGATAAGCAGCATCACGCCACCCGAAACAACACGTCCCCCCCTCCTGCCACAAACCAGCCATTGATACAAACATACCGGAAGTATCATAGCCAAATAGCCCGAATAAGGTCCCGGATTGAAGAAAGAGCCCGTCAAGGCGTACATAGAGTGACCGGAAGTTGCAAAGCCATAGAGTTGGCGCAACCCTAAAATAGCTTCAGATCCTCCCAACACAACCAATACCCAGGAAATCACAGAATCCAAACTTATAAAATCCCCTTTAGACTTAAAGATAAGCGCCGATAGAATACATCCAGCCAACAAGAAGGACGCCTTGTCGAACCAGACCCACTGCCCGACAGTTTCAGCAGGAAGTAACCCTGAAGAAGCTATGCAGACCATTGACAATAAAGCCAGAACAGCCATCCAAAGCACAGTCCAAGTAACGACAGCCTTTATTTGTCTTATTCTATTTTCTTCCATACCCGTTCCCATTTTATACTTCCTGACCTATCATCCTTCGATTTCCAAATACGTAGAGCCCTGCCTACAATGAAAGGTTCAGGCAACAGTCCCCAATAGCGTGAATCTTTCGAGTTTTCCATCTTGTCACCAGATACGAAATAATAATTCTCACGGAAACAGTATCTGCTTATAACACTGTCTCCCAATAATACAGTATCCCTCTTGAACGTCAGTTTCTCCTTCTGTTCCCATTCTATCAGATTTCTATAAAGCATCCGGTTCAGTGAATCCATCTCTACCACACTTCCCTTAGCCGGTATATACAATGGTCCAAATTCGGCAATGCTCCAGCCCAGTTCTTTATCAAAAGGATAACTTTCAACCACTATTCCCCTATTCACAAATTCCTCGGAGTCAAGTAATTTTTGCAATTTATCTTGTGCAGCAGTATTCCCCAAGTATCCGTCATGCCCTTTCACCCTATAATGGCAGTCCTTGATTTCCAAAGTGTCTCCCGGAACTGCTATACAACGCTTTACATAATATGACATTACATCAAAGGCAATGCTGTCCCAACTTCCCGGATAAGGAAAATTGAATACAAGCACATCATTCCTCTTGAACTCCCTCCATCCGGGCATACGATGAATCT
>LBJMC04200__coassemble_2044_pt1 | contig 9260 bp, 7 predicted proteins | sample LBJMC04200__metabat2_low_PE_042 | metagenome-assembled genome bin LBJMC04200 | reverse complement strand
ATTTCCTTCACTACATAAGCTTGCATAGCAACACCACCATAACTGTTGTCTGATATAAAAGCGATATTCTCGGTGTCAGGATACATCTGCTTTACCATGTTGATATTCGCCTCCACATCATACTCATAAACGAAGCCGGCCTTGATAGGTGAATCCGGAAAATCCGTGAAAAAATCTACGGATTCAGGCATCCAAGTCTTCAAATCGATGGTATCTCCCGGCAACAATATGGCGTTCCGGCTGGATAGCGCACTCACTACCGGAGTATTGCCGCATACTGAGTCTTCCAAAGAAAGGTAGGCAGCCCAAGCTTCCTGCCCAATAAGAACAATCAATGCCGGACTTTTATCATTCTGGTATTTGGATAATAGCCCTGCCATTCTCTTTTCCCAAAAAGGAGCTTCGGAAAAACTTTTGCAATTCATGTTTTCCAATGCAACGGAATTCCTCCATAAAGTCAGAGATATTGCTGGAAGTCCGACCGGCATCCGGATTATAGGAACTGATAATCAATACCGGATGCTCTCCCGTAATCGAGAAAGCAGGCAAAAGGCAGCAGAAAAGCGCTACCACGCATGGTAATATTGTACGATATATGTGTTTCAATTGATTGATTCGTTTAATTGCTCCATAGCTTTGACAAATATAGATAAAAGTTGGAACCTAAAGAAAAAACAACAATTGTTTTTTTGTACTTTTGGCACCTATTATAAAATGAGATACAAAATGATACAAGATTTTCATCGAATGATATCTGCCGCTCTCGGCATATCAGAAAGACAAATAAGCCAGACCCTCGGCCTGCTGGAAGACGGAGCGACAATCCCTTTCATCAGCCGTTACCGCAAGGAAGCAACGGGAGGACTGGACGAAGTGCAGATTGAAGCTATCCAGACGCAATATGAGAAACTGAACGAAACCGCCAAACGTAAAGAAACCATCCTGAACACCATACAGGAACAAGGTAAACTGACCACCGAACTTCAGAAACGTATCGAGGAGACTTGGGACAATACCCTACTGGAGGACATCTACCTCCCCTACAAGCCCAAACGGAAAACACGTGCCGAAGCAGCTCGCCAAAAAGGACTGGAACCCCTCGCCACCTTGCTGATGCTGCAACGTGAACCTCATCCGGAGGAACGCGCCGCCAGTTACGTGAAAGGAGACGTGAAGAACGTGGAAGATGCACTGAAAGGTGCCCGTGACATCATAGCCGAGCATGTTAGCGAAGACGAACGTGCCCGAAACAGCGTGCGCAACGCATTTGCCCGCCAAGGCACACTGACCGCCAAGGTGGTGAAAGGCAAAGAAGAGGAAGCGACCAAATACCGCGACTACTTCGATTGCTCCGAATCGTTGAAGCGATGCAGCTCCCACCGCCTGCTCGCCATCCGGCGTGCCGAAGCGGAAGGCCTGCTGAAAGTCAGCATCAGCCCAGACGATGAGGAGTGCGTGGAACGGCTGGAACGCCAATTCGTGCGGAGCAACAACCCCTGCGGACAGCAAGTGGCGGAAGCCGTGCAGGATTCCTACAAACGCCTATTGAAGCCATCCATAGAGACGGAATTCGCCACGCAAAGTAAGGAACGTGCTGATGAGGAAGCCATCAAGGTATTTGCCGAAAACCTCCGTCAGTTGTTGCTGGCTTCACCACTGGGGCAAAAGCGTGTGATGGGTATAGACCCCGGATTTCGTACGGGTTGTAAAGTTGTGTGCCTCGATGCACAAGGAAATCTGCTCCACAATGAGAACATCTACCCCCACCCTCCGGTCAGCAAGCAGAAAGAGGCATTTGCCAAGCTGCAAATGATGATAGAGTCTTATAAGATAGATGCCGTAGCCATAGGTAACGGAACTGCCAGCCGCGAGACGGAGGAGTTCTTGAAACATCAGCGCTTCAACCGCGACATACAGATATTCATCGTCAGCGAGCAGGGAGCTTCCATCTATTCGGCCTCTAAAATTGCACGGGACGAGTTTCCCGACTACGACGTCACCGTACGCGGTGCTGTGTCCATAGGCAGACGACTGATGGACCCGCTGGCAGAGTTGGTAAAGATTGACCCGAAATCTATTGGTGTGGGGCAATACCAGCATGATGTGGACCAAACCAAGCTGAAAAAATCACTGGACCAGACCGTAGAAAACTGTGTAAACTTGGTAGGTGTCAACCTGAACACCGCAAGCAGCCATCTACTGACCTACATCTCGGGATTGGGTCCGCAACTGGCACAGAACATTGTGAACTATCGCGCCGAAAACGGTGCCTTCACCTCGCGCAAGGAACTGATGAAAGTACCTCGTATGGGTGCCAAGGCGTTTGAGCAATGTGCCGGCTTCCTACGCATTCCGCAGGCAAAGAATCCGCTGGACAATACTGCCGTACACCCGGAAAGCTATTGCATCGTAGAACAAATGGCAAAGGACTTGGGTTGTAGCGTAGCCGAGCTGATAGCCAGCCGGGAGCTGCGTCTGAAGATTAATCCCGAACGCTACCTCTCCCCCACCGTGGGCATGCCGACACTGAAAGACATCCTGCAAGAGCTGGACAAGCCCGGACGTGACCCACGCGGACCGATAAAGATATTTGAATTTGACAAGAACGTGCGCACCATCAACGACCTGCGCGAAGGCATGGAATTGCCCGGCATCGTAGGAAACATCACCAACTTCGGCGCATTTGTCGATATAGGCATCAAGGAAAACGGACTAGTACACCTCTCCCAACTCGCCGACAGATTCATATCAGACCCTAATGAAGTAGTGTCCATTCACCAGCATATACGCGTAAAGGTACTCAGCATAGATATGGACCGGAAACGCATACAGCTGACAATGAAAGGAGTGGAACAGAATTAGTGATTAGGGATTAATGATTAGTGATTAATGGTTAGTGGTTAATGGTTTCCGTATTAATCATTAATCCCTAATCACTAATCCCTTATAATAGTGTCTTAAGATAATTACTGTACCAAGCACTAAAAGTAGTGAACACAGAATAGAGCCTTCGAACCCGAAAGTTCCTCCATTTATCAGATTTTCTTCCGGAAAGTGAAGAATCAGCAGATTCTCATTGCTAAATTCATTTCCACTGACTTTATATCCCAAAACAGAACCTTGAATCCAGTTCCAGAACCAATGCAAGGCAATGGGGAAACAGAGGTTGCGCGTGTATATATAGGAAGCTCCCAAGAAACAACCCGCCAGCATGATATTCAAAAACGGGACGAAGGCAAAGCTGGGATTGAAAAGATGCATCAACGAAAATAACACCGCAGAGATAAGCAATGCCACAAACTTATTGACGCCTCCATCCAGCATACGCCCTAAAATGAAACCGCGTCCAATAACTTCTTCCGTAACTGCCACTAAAAAATAAAGCAAAAGACTCGACAACAACGAAATGGGAGAAAACAAGACCCCTGCCACTTCCACAGCCCCCAACAATAAAGACAAGCCAAAACCAACTACATACAAGAACACGACAAACAAAGCTCCGTTCAGCAGGCTTCTGCCCCATCCCTTCAAAGACAAGCCCAAGCTCGAAAAAGGAAGCTTCCTGAAACCCAGCACCATACAAGCGGCAATAAGCCCACTGGCCAACATCAAGACTTCATTCAACATCATTAAATAGACGCTCATCCCACCAGCTTGTGTCTTCAACTCAGGGAAAGCAATCGCAAAAGGTATGGCAAACAAAAACAGAAAAATCATAAAAAGTACAGTAAACAGTACTATATCAACGAATGCCAGCCAAATACGTTTTGTTTTACTCATAGCAACACACTCTTCCTTCACCGTTTCTTCCGTCTCCATTTGTATCTCATTTTGATTAATATCCGACAAAAATAATAATAAAAAGAAAAAACTTCATGTATTCCTGCCGGTTTCTTCTTATATTTGAAAAATCAATCTGGAATCGACAAACATGAAACTAAGAAAAATACTTTTAGCCGTTGCCGGACTGGCGTTAATGCTGAATGCCTCGGCACAAAAATCCAAAAGATACTACGTGGCCAAACCTGGCACCCTGGTGGAACTGATGACAGAAGCGGAAGCCAATGAAATCACCCAACTGACCCTGCAGGGCAAGCTGAATGCCGTAGATTTCAGGCATCTACGGGATGAATTCAAAAACCTGCAACTGCTGGACATTTCCAATGCCTCCATCAGCATGTATGCAGGCAAGAACGGGACTTATCCAAACCGTTTTTATGTATATCCTGCCAATTGCATTCCGGCATATGCCTTCTGCAAGCAAATGGACGACAGTACCTTCATCGGCAAGGAGACACTGACCAGGATTATCCTTTCCGACAAGACCAAGAACATCGAAGATGCTGCCTTTAAGGGATGCAAAAATCTCAAGATATGCCAGATACGGAAGAAAACGGCTCCCAATCTGTTGTCCGAAGCATTGGCCGATAGCGTTACAGCCATATTTGTTCCATTGGGATGCAGTGACTCCTATCGTACCAAAAAGAAATGGGAGACCTTTGCATTCATTGAAGGAGAACCACTGACAGTAAATGTGCAGATTGGTAAAATGGGCAGCCTTGCCAGCGAACTGTTAAGAGCCGGATTTCAGCCCAAAGACGTTAACTTTCTGACCGTTGAAGGAAAAATGGACGAAGCCGACTTCACATTGATACGCGACTATATGCCCAATCTGGTTTCCATCGACATGACCAACAGTAATGCCACTGCAATTCCCGACTATACTTTCACCCAAAAGAAGTATCTGCTGAACGTACGGCTCCCGCAAGAGCTTAGAAGCATTGGACAGCGTGCATTCAGTGGCTGCGGCCGTTTGTGCGGCACGCTGGTGCTTCCTGCCAGTGTAACCGCCATTGAGTACGGAGCATTTATGGGATGCGACAACCTGCGCTATGTGCTTGCCACGGGGAATAAGATTACCACGCTAGGCGACAACCTTTTCGGCGAAAGCCAAGGCAAAATTATATATAAGGAGAAACAATAACTCAGACTATTCCCCGCCTTAATAAGAACAAAGAGACTCTTTTAATAGCAAAAGAAGGTGTGTCAGAATGATAGCTAAAAATCATTCTAACACACCTTCTTCTTTTTTTCAATATCGCACAAGCCTTTATTAAACAAAAAAGATATGAAAGAAGAATCGTTCCATCATGGCAGAAATATTGTTCCACCGTGGTGAAAAAATCGTTCCACCATGGTGGAACGATTTTTTCCTCATGATGGAACGATTTAAAATATGCTTATTTAGTCCTTAGCTTCCGTTATCACTTTGTTGCGTACATACGTGCACGCAACTCCTTGATGTGGTCTGAAGTGATGTATTCGTCATACTCCATCATCTTGTCGATAATACCGTTCGGAGTCAATTCGATGATACGGTTGGCAACCGTCTGAATGAACTCGTGGTCGTGGGATGAGAAAAGGATATTGCCTTTATAGGTCTTTAGATTATTGTTGAATGCCTGGATAGACTCCAAGTCGAGGTGATTGGTAGGTGTATCCAGAATCAAGCAATTGGCATTGCGCAGCTGCATACGTGCAATCATGCAACGCATCTTCTCACCTCCCGACAATACGCTTGCTTTCTTCAGCACCTCCTCGCCGGAGAACAGCATACGTCCCAGGAAGCTCTTCATATAGACTTCATTGCCTTCACCGAACTGGCTCAACCAGTCCACCAGATTCAGGTCTGTATTAAAGAATGCAGTATTGTCCAGCGGCAGGTAAGCGGTGGTAATAGTCACACCCCAGTTGAAAGTACCTGCATCCGGTTTCATATTCTCGTTGATAATCTCGAACAGGGCGGTCATGGCACGCGGGTCGTGCGAAAGGAATACAATCTTGTCTCCCTTCTCTACGTTGAAGTTGACGTCGCGGAACAGCACCGTACCATCTTCCAGCGTTTTCGTCAAACCGGAAACTTCCAGAATCTGATTACCCGGTTCGCGTTCGGGCGTAAAGATGATGCCCGGATACTTACGTGATGACGGCTTGATTTCTTCTACATTCAGTTTCTCCAACATCTTCTTGCGGCTGGTAGTCTGCTTGCTCTTTGCCACATTGGCACTGAATCGGCGGATAAACTCTTCCAGCTCTTTCTTCTTCTCCTCGGCCTTTGCCTTCTGGTTCTGCTGCTGACGGAGCGCCAGCTGGCTGGACTCGTACCAGAAGCTATAGTTACCGGCAAAGAGGTTAATCTTTCCGTAGTCGATGTCCACCGTATGCGTACAAACGGAGTCGAGGAAGTGACGGTCGTGGCTTACCACCAGCACCGTATGCTCAAAGTTGGAGAGGTACTCTTCCAGCCAAGTCACGGTCTCCATATCCAAGTCATTGGTAGGCTCGTCCAGCAGCAAGTTATCAGGATTTCCATAGAGAGCTTGCGCCAGCATGACACGCACCTTTTCTTTGTTGTTCAACTCACCCATCAACAGATAATGCTTGTCTTCCTTGATACCCAAACCACTCAACAAGGCGGCAGCATCGCTTTCGGCATTCCAGCCGTCCAACTCGGCAAATTTCTCTTCCAATTCGGAAACCTTCAGCCCATCCTCGTCTGTGAAATCCTCTTTGGCATACAGCACTTCACGCTGCTTCATGATGTCCCACAGCACCGTGTGTCCCATCATCACCGTGTCCATCACCGTAAAAGCATCCCACTTAAAGTGGTCCTGGCTCAAAACGGAAAGACGCTCTCCCGGAGCCAGCATGATGGAGCCCGTCGTAGGGTCCAGCTCCCCGGAAATCGTTTTCAGGAAAGTAGATTTTCCGGCGCCGTTGGCACCGATGATACCATAACAGTTACCACTTGTAAACTTCAGGTTTACGTCATTGAACAACACTCTTTTACCAAACTGTACTGAGACATTAGAGACTGTAATCATCTTTATATTTACGATTTATTTATTTACAATTTACTATTTAATACCTATTAGTCTGCGAATTGCGAGTGCAAAGATAGTTATTTTTCCATGAATAGACACAGAGAAGCGCTGTCAATCTGACATAAAAGTATTACCTTTGCAGCGTTTTCGGCAAAAATATCCGTTTTGGCAAAGTTTTTGCTGGAGCACTAATATCGTATTAACTTAAACCCTTAACAGCAATGAAAGCTAAATCATTTTACAAGAATAATAAGCATAACAATATGAATCCGAAAGAAAAAGAAAACAACCAGGAAGAGGAGCTGAAAACTCAAGCTACTCCTAACGAATGTGACGAAGAAACTGTCGGACAAGAAACTTCACAAGAAAACGAAGCTCCCCTGACAGAAGAAGAAAAGCTCGCCCAGGAACTGGAAAAGGCCAATGAACAGATTGAAGAGCAGAAGGACAAATACCTGCGCTTGTCTGCCGAGTTTGACAATTACCGCAAACGCACCATGAAGGAGAAGGCAGAACTTATCCTGAACGGTGGTGAAAAGAGTATCAGCAGTATTCTCCCCATCGTGGATGACTTTGAACGCGCCCTCAAAAACATGGAAACAGCCACCGACGTAGCCGCCGTAAAAGAAGGCGTTGAACTTATCTACAACAAGTTCATGTCTGTATTGGGACAAAACGGCGTTAAGGTGATAGAAACAAAGGAACAACCGCTCGATACAGACTATCACGAAGCCATCGCCGTGATTCCGGCACCCAATGAAGCACTGAAAGGCAAAATTCTGGACTGTGTACAAACCGGTTACATCCTAAACGACAAAGTGATCCGTCATGCCAAAGTGGTAGTCGGAGAATAACATAAAACTGTATGGAAAAAAGAGATTACTACGAAGTATTGGAAGTCGAAAAGACAGCAACGGTAGAAGAAATAAAGAAAGCCTATCGCAAGAAAGCCATCCAATATCATCCGGACAAGAATCCGGGCGACAAAACAGCCGAAGAGAAATTCAAGGAAGCGGCAGAAGCATACGACGTACTAAGCAATCCGGACAAGCGTGCCCGCTACGATCAGTTCGGTCATGCCGGACTGGGTGGTGCCGCCGGTAATGGTGGTCCGTTCGGCGGCTTCAGTGGAGGCATGTCCATGGACGACATCTTCTCCATGTTCGGTGACATCTTTGGCGGACACAGTGGAGGTTTCGGCGGTTTTGGAGGTTTCGGCGGAGGCGGTGGAGCACAACAACAACGCCGTTACCGTGGTTCGGACCTGCGTGTCAAGGTGAAACTGAACCTCAAGGAAATCTCTACCGGCGTGGAAAAGAAATTCAAACTGAAGAAATACGTGCCTTGTACCCACTGTCATGGTACGGGAGCCGAAGGTGACGGTGGTTCAGAGACCTGCCCGACTTGTAACGGCAGCGGCACGGTAATCCGTAACCAGCAAACCATACTCGGCACCATGCAGACAAGAACCACCTGCCCGACGTGTGGCGGTGAGGGCAAAATCATCAAGAACAAGTGTAAGGAGTGTGCCGGTGAAGGCATTGTATACGGTGAAGAAGTAGTAACCGTAAAAATTCCGAAAGGCGTTGCAGAAGGTATGCAACTCTCTATGGGAGGAAAAGGAAACGCAGGCAAGCACAACGGCGTGCCGGGAGACCTGCTGATTCTTGTAGAGGAAGAACAAGACCCGAACCTGATACGCGACGAAAACGACTTGATTTACAACCTGCTCCTCAGCTTCCCGACAGCCGCCTTGGGTGGTGCGGTAGAAATTCCCACGATTGATGGAAAGGTGAAAGTAAAAATTGACTCAGGTACGCAACCGGGAAAAGTGCTCCGCCTGCGCGGCAAAGGTTTACCCAACGTGAACGGATACGGCACGGGAGATTTGCTGGTAAATGTCAGCGTATACGTACCCGAAACGCTGAACAAGGATGAGAAGAAGGCGCTGGAGGAGATGGAAGAATCGGATAACTTCAAGCCAAATACTTCGATTAAGGAGAAAATATTCAAGAAGTTCAAGAGTCTGTTCGACTGATAAAAAAATAGAGATAATAAAGAAGGCCTCCCAATATGCACTAAAATATCGGGAGGCTTTCCTATTATCTGATTACTGGATTAACAAATAATTCATCCATATACACCGGCGTATCTGCCTCAAAAGCAACTTTGAGATAGCGGGTATTGACATCTATACCTTCAAACAAGACTCCGTCAATCCAGGCATCATGCTTGGCATTCTGGAAGGAAGGAGTGTCTTTAATAGATAATAAACGATACGAGTCTCCATCTAGTGAAGCATATAAATAGACTTTCGAGGGCAGTCTAATACCTCCCGGCCTATAATTTAACATACGCAGTAAAACGTCATGGAGC
>LBJMC04200__coassemble_1358_pt1 | contig 12447 bp, 10 predicted proteins | sample LBJMC04200__metabat2_low_PE_042 | metagenome-assembled genome bin LBJMC04200 | reverse complement strand
TTCAGTTTTTTCCGGTTTCTCCTCTTCAACTTCCGGTTCGGGCTCAACTAACGGCTCTTCGACTACAGTTTCCACCAAAGGTTCTTCTATCGTGGCTTCTTCCACTAAGGCAACCTTCTCCTCCACCTCTTGTTCCGGAGTTTTGATTTCAGTATCTTCATCATCTTCACTGTCATTTTCCTGCAGGGTATCCTCAAGTACCGTAGCGTCATTCAAAACTACAGTTTCAAAATGCGAAAATGGTCTATTGATAATATCTTTCAAGGCCGGTTCCGGTGTAAACGACACTTTTGTATGCCCTTGTATCTCAAACCTTTCCCCCGTATTCACATTAACGCTTTCACGACTCCCGACATCTATCAGCTTGAAAGTCCCCAAACCTCGTATCTTCACATACTTATCCTTCTCCAATGACTCCTCAATCAGCTGAAAGAATTCTTTCACAAAACTATCCGCATTCTTCTTGCTCATGCCATGCCTTTCAGCCAGCGTGTCAATCAAGTCTTGTATGTTCAGTTTCTCATTCATAATACGGGAGATTTTTTTAAAAGCCGGTTACTTAAACTTATCCTTTAATAATGTACTCGGCTTATAAGTCAACACCAATTTAGGAGGTACCAGCATACGCTGCTTTGTAGTCGGATTCACAGATATACGCTCTGCCTTCTTTTTCACTTCGAATGTACCGAACCCTTGTATAGAGATAATATTCCCCTCCTCCAACTGCCGTGCCATATCCGACAGCAATGAAGCAACCAGCTCAGAAGTATCTTTCAATGTGTATCCTAACCTCCGCGATAATTCAGAAGTAAACTCTTTGTTATTCAAAATGTAAGCCTTTAAATTGAACTACGGTGCTATATTAGCAAATCTTCTTCACATATGCAAGAAGATAAGGAAAAATCTTTAAATTATTCGTCCAAAAAGGTCGAAATCATCGGAATTTACTATCTCTACGTGGTAAACGTTACCTATATGCAACGCTCTGTCTCCACGCTCAATCAAAACCTCAGGATCCACTTCGGGAGAATCAAATTCTGTACGTCCAATATAATATTCGCCTTCCAGCCGGTCAATGATTACTTTCATCTGCCTGCCTACTTTCTCCGCACTCAACTCCCCTGAAATGCCTTGTTGAATAGACATTAACTCATCCAAGCGCGCTTGTTTCACTTCCTGGGGAATAGAATCCTCATATTCAGCAGCGGCATACGTCCCTTCTTCTTCCGAATACGCAAAAGCCCCCATTCTATCGAAACGCACTTTACGGACAAACTCTTTCAGCTCCTCAAAATCGGCTTCAGTTTCTCCTGGATGCCCCACCATCAGTGTAGTACGGAGATGAATACCGGGAACCTCCTCACGGAATTGTTCTATCAGCTTATACGTCTCATCCTTCGTCACATGGCGACGCATCTTTTGCAGCATATTGTCACTGATATGTTGCAGGGCAATATCCATATATTTGCATACATTGTCACGCTCGCGCATCACACGGAATAAATCAGTCGGAAAATGTGCCGGATAGGCATAATGCAAGCGTATCCACTCCACTCCGGGAATATCCGAAATCCGCTCAACAAGCTCGGGCAACATTTGCTTCTTATATAAATCTACTCCGTAATAGGTCAACTCCTGGGCTATAACCTGGAATTCCTTTACACCCCGTGCAACCAGATACTTCACCTCGTCAAGTATTTCCTCCATCGGGCGCGACACATGCCTTCCCGTAATGATGGGAATAGCGCAATAAGAACATTTACGGTCACACCCTTCGGATATCTTCAAATAGGCATAATGCTTGGGAGTGGTCAATGTGCGCTCTATGTGCAGCTCGTCATGATAGGCCTTTCCCAAATCCTGCAGCAACTCTCTCCAATTGAATTTACCATAGAATTTATCCACCTGGGGAATTTCAACGGCCAATTCCTTCAGATAACGTTCCGAAAGGCAACCCATTACATAAAGCTTCTCCAAGTTTCCTTCCTCCTTGGCCTGCGCAAATTCCAGAATCATATTAATGGATTCCTCCTTGGCGTCACCGATGAAACCGCAAGTATTGATTACGGCAATCTGTCCCTTCGGTCTTTCCGCATCATGTGTCACATGGAATCCCACTTCCTCCAACTGACGCATCAAATGTTCCGAATCCACCAGGTTTTTAGAACATCCTAAAGTGATGATATCTATAGTCTTCCGTTTCATGCATTCTCCCCGAACAGTGAATCAACAAATTCCTTTTTACGGAACACCTGCAAATCTTCCATTCCTTCACCCAATCCAATATATTTAACCGGAATTTTAAACTGGTCTGAAATGCCGATGACTACGCCACCCTTGGCTGTTCCGTCCAACTTTGTAACAGCCATTGCCGTAACCTCCGTTGCCAGAGTGAACTGCTTGGCTTGTTCGAATGCATTCTGTCCGGTTGAGCCATCCAACACAAGCAACACCTCATTCGGAGCATCAGGAACAACCTTCTTCATCACATTCTTGATTTTCGTCAGTTCATTCATCAAACCGACTTTATTATGAAGGCGTCCTGCCGTATCTATAATTACCACATCGGCATTATTGGCAGTTGCGGAACTCAGTGTGTCAAAAGCGACAGAAGCCGGGTCAGCACCCATTTTCTGCTTTACAACAGGCACACCTACCCGTTCACCCCATATCACCAACTGCTCCACAGCAGCAGCACGGAAAGTATCGGCAGCACCCAGATAAACAGACTTTCCGGCTTTCTTGAACTGATAAGCCAGTTTGCCAATCGTAGTAGTCTTCCCTACACCATTGACGCCCACTACCATAATGACGTATGGTTTCTTCGCAATCGGTGCTTCAAAGTCATCCACATCCTCCGAATTATTCTCTGTAAGCAACGCTGCGATTTCATCACGTAAAATATGATTCAGCTCAGTGGCATTCATATATTTGTCGGCTGCTGCACGCTTTTCGATACGTTCAATAATTTTCAGTGTCGTTTCCACGCCCACATCCGAAGTTATCAACACCTCTTCCAGATTATCCAATACTTCATCATCAACTTTTGACTTTCCTGCCACGGCACGCGCAATCTTGCCAAACACACTTTCTTTGGTCTTAGATAATCCTTTATCTAATGTTTCCTTTTTTTCCTTGGAGAAAAAACTAAAAAATCCCATACACTAATTATTTTTATGCAACCTGTTTTCGCATTCCCTGCAAAGATAGTGCAAACCGGATGCAGAATAAAATGAACCCGTTCATTTTTTATGCTGAGGTGCAGCCTATCTTCGCATTTTCAGCAAAGATATAACAAAACTGACGAATATTAAAAACTTCGTCCTCTTTTTAAAAAGAAATCCCCTTACCGGAAATACCGACAAGGGGATCTTTATAAGTCATCAGCGCTTTACAGCCACTGTATTTATCTTATTTCTTAAAGAAGTTCTGAACATCTTCATTACGGACCATCTGTTCATCAAAGATGTAAGCACCAGTCTTAGGAGACTTCACCATTTTGATAACCTTTGTATAAGAACGTCCTTCTTTGCTTCCTTCGTGCAAGGTTGCTACCGCTTTCTTTGCCATAAGTTATAGATTTATTATTTAATTTCTTTATGTACTGTCACTCTCTTCAGAATCGGGTTGTATTTCTTCAACTCCAATCTCTCTGTGGTATTCTTTCTGTTCTTCGTCGTAATATAACGAGAAGTACCCGGCATACCGCTATCCTTGTGTTCTGTGCATTCCAGAATCACCTGTACTCTGTTACCTTTTGCTTTCTTTGCCATAATCAGTATTCTCCTCTACTTTAGCCAATAACTTTAATGCTTTTCCAATCACAATAACCTTTAGCTACCGCATCTTTCAAAGCAGCGTCCAGTCCTTTCTTATTAATAATGCGCAAACCATTAGCGCAAATGCTAAGGCTGATCCAGCAATCCTGCTCTACATAGTAGAACTTCTTGTTAAACAAGTTCAAATCAAAGGTTCTCTTTGTTCTTCTCTTTGAGTGTGAAACATTGTTGCCAATCATGGCCTTCTTTCCGGTAATTTGACAAATCTTTGACATTTCTATCTTAATTTTATAGTTTTCTTTTTTGCCTATTTCAAACAGAGCGCAAAGTAAGCACTTTTATCGTTACCAAACAAGTTTTTCTTAAAATAATTCACTGTATGATAGCATTTTTTCCTCATTTCAGCTTCTCACAAAGCAACAAAAGGGCATTTTGAATTGCTTTTTCCACATTTCCCTTTCTTCCCTCGTCCCCCTCCTGCTTCATGGCAACGATTTCATTTTTATAGGCAGCAGCTATCCACACCGTACCCACCGGTTTTTCCGGAGTCCCACCTCCAGGACCTGCAATACCGGAAGTAGCCACTGCACAATCTGTTTTCAGCGTTTTCATCGCACCTTTCACCATTTCTGTAACAGTTTCGCGGCTTACTGCTCCATGTTTTTCCAAAGTTTCGGCAGATACATGCAGCAAAGACATCTTTATTTCATTGGAATACGCCACTATACTACCATTAAAGTATTCCGAACTGCCGGGAACGGAAGTAATCAGAGCGGCAATCCCTCCACCCGTACAACTTTCTGCGGTGGAAAGGGACAATTTCTTTGCTTTCAGCAGCTCTCCTACCTTTTCTTCCAACTTCATACCTTATTATATATTATCCTAAAGTTACGCGTGAATAAGCAGGTGCTTCCATCGGACAAAAATCCTTATCCACATACTTGAAGTATCCGGTAATGGCAATCATGGCAGCGTTATCCGTTGTGTAGCTGAACTTCGGAATAAATATTTTCCAACCATACTTCCCGGCATGCTCACGGAAAGCATTACGCAATCCGTTATTGGCAGAAACGCCTCCTGCAACAGCCACTTCCTTTATTTTATATTGTTTGGCAGCTTTGCGCAACTTATCCATCAAGATATCTACAACGGTAGCTTCCAGTGATGCCGCCAAATCCGTCTTGTGATGTTCGATGAAATCGGGGTCGTCCTTCATCCAGTCGCGCAGAGAGTAAAGAAACGAGGTCTTAAGTCCGCTGAAACTATAATCCAACCCTGGAATATGCGGTTTGCTGAACGAGAAGGCTTTAGGATTACCTTGCCGAGCCAGTTTGTCAATAATCGGACCACCCGGATATCCCAATCCCATTACCTTCGAGCATTTGTCAATGGCTTCACCAGCGGCATCATCAATGGTCTGCCCCAAAATTTCCATATCGTTATAGGCTTTCACCAAGATAATCTGTGAATTTCCACCGGAAACCAGCAAGCAGAGGAAAGGAAATTCCGGCTGCACATTATCTTCACCTTCTGCTTTAATGAAATGAGCTAACACATGACCAGTCAAATGATTAACATCAATCATAGGAATACCTAATGAACGGGCAAACCCTTTGGCGAAAGATACCCCCACCAACAACGACCCCATCAATCCCGGTCCACGCGTAAAGGCCACAGCACTCAATTCCTCTTTGGTTACTCCAGCGCGTTTCAATGCCTCATGCACTACCGGAACTATATTTTGTTGGTGCGCGCGGGAAGCCAGTTCAGGCACTACCCCGCCGTATGCTTCATGCACAGCTTGGCTGGCCACCACATTCGAAAGCAGATAACCATCTTTGATGACAGCTGCAGAAGTGTCATCACAAGAAGATTCTATTCCCAAGATTATTGTACTCATAATGTTTATTTACGTTTAAACGCTGCAAAAGTAGTGATAAAAGTACGATTCATAACGTATTATTTCATATTTTTGTTGGCTGATTATAAAAATTAACCGCCTATCAGAAAGCTAAAAAAAACAGTACGCTGGGTACTCGGTATTGTATTGGGATTGTATATCGGTACCATATTGTTGCTGAACATTCCATCCGTTCAGCGACAAATGTCTGTATTTGTTGCCAATGAACTGGCTTCCATACTGGACAGCAAGATTTCCATTGGGCGAATAAACATAGGATTGCTGAACCGCATCATCATCGACGACCTGCTCCTGGACGACCAGTCTGGCAAGGAAATGCTGAAGGTGACCCGTCTTTCTGCCAAATTCGATATTCTCCCCCTATTCAGCGGCAAAATATCCATCAGTAACATACAATTGTTCGGCTTTAACATCAATCTGAACAAGCAGACTCCCAAGGATAAACCTAATTTTCAGTTTGTACTCGACGCATTCGCATCCAAAGATACGGTTCAAAAGAAAAACAACCTGGATCTCCGTATCAATTCCTTACTGATACGCCGCGGAAAGGTTTCGTATGATGTGCTGTCCGAGAAAGAGACTCCGGGAAAGTTCAATCCACAGCATCTCCGCTTGCGTAACATTATTGCAAACATCTCCCTAAAAGCATTGCAAAATGATTCTATCAATGCCGCCATCAAGCGTCTGAGCATCGAAGAAGAACATTCCGGATTTGAATTGAAGAAACTAAGCCTAAAGGTTATCGGCAATGACCAACGGATGAAAATCGAAAATTTCGCCATCGACCTCCCCAACACCTCTTTGGCAATGGATACTATACACATGGATTATGACAGTCTGGGGGCGTTTGACAATCTTGCCCAAGATGTCCGTTTCTCATTCCATTTGCTGCCCTCTCAAATCGCCTTGCAGGATTTATCGGCTTTTGTTCCGGCTTTTGGTTCTTTTAAGGAAAAATTGCAAGTAGAGGTACAGACGGACGGCACTGTCAATCAACTGAATTGCCCGCACCTTTCCGTCTCTGTCGGAAATCATTTTTATCTGAGGGGAGACGTATCACTACAAGACCTTTCCCATCCGGAAAATGCTTATATATTCGGCAATTTGTCCAATTTGTACGCAGACCCGGAAGGAATTGCCTTCTTTGTCCGGAATTTCAGCAAGAACTATAATGGAGTACCTCCCGTCCTGCAACACTTAGGAACGGTTTCCTTCCGTGGAGAAGTATCGGGCTACTTCACAGACCTCGTAACTTACGGACAAGTACGCACTGACATCGGAACCATCCAAACTGACGTAAAACTAAGTTCTAACAAAGATAAAGGTTATTTTGCCTATTCCGGTGCAGTGAAAACCAAAGAGTTTGAGCTGGGCAAGATGCTGGGTAACAAAAAACTGGGTAAAGTAACTTTCAATCTGGATGTCAACAGCAGCCATTACGAAAACCAATACCCATCCGTACTGCTGAAAGGGCTGGTTGCCTCCATTGATTACAGCGACTACAATTACGAAAATATCACCCTGGATGGAGAATACAAGCAGGGAGGCTTCACGGGAAAAGTCGCCTTGGATGACACCAATGGTTCTGTTATTTTGAACGGTACCATCAATACCGCCAGTCGGGTACCGACTTTCAACTTTCAGGCAAGCATCGACAAATTTCGTCCTCATGCCCTACATCTGACACCCAACTATGAAGATACGGAAATATCAGTCAAAGTCAAGGCTGACTTCACCGGCGGTTCCATTGACGAGATGAACGGTGAAATCAACGTTGACAGCTTACTGTTCGCAGCTCCGGAAACACAATACTTCCTGGACAATCTGAAGATATCCGCCATCAGAGAAAGCGAAGACCAGAAACGGCTGACCATCCAATCCAACTTTCTCCAAGGTCGCATAGAAGGCGATTATTCTTATCGTACCCTGCCTGCCAGTGTACTGAATATCATGCGTCGTTATATCCCCGCCTTGATTCTGCCAGACAAGAAACCCATAGAGACGGAGAACAATTTCCATTTCGACATGCACATTTACAATACGGAACTACTCTCCACCGTCTTTCAGATTCCGGTAAAAGTATATACCCATTCCACCATTAAAGGATACTTCAATGACAAGGCACAGCGACTCCGTGTAGAAGGCTATTTTCCCCGTCTCCGCTATGAAAACAAATTCATCGAATCCGGAATGTTCCTTTGCGAGAATCCCGGTGACCAGTTCCATACACGCCTACGCTTCAGCAACCGCAAATCAAGCGGCGCTGTCAATATAGCTTTAGAAGCGCAAGCCCAGAACAACAGCATACAGACCACGCTGAACTGGGGTAACAGCAGCACTGTAACCTACAGCGGGAAACTCGCCGCCGTCGCCCACTTCATCCGTGAACAGAAAGAAGCGAATGAAAGCAAGAGGAAACTTCCCCCCTTAAAAACCGTCATTGATGTCCAGCCCACCAACGTGATACTGAACGATACACTGTGGGATATACATCCTTCCCAGGTAGTACTCGACTCCGGCAAAGTGTATGTCAATGATTTCTACTTCAGCCATAAAGACCGGCACTTGCGTATCAATGGCATCGTTTCACCACATCCCGAAGATACAGTACGTCTGGATTTGAAGGAAATCAACATCGGTTATGTGTTCGACATTGCAGACCTCGGAGTCAATTTCAAAGGAGAAGCCACCGGTCCGGCTTTCGCCAGCGGAGTACTGGAAAACCCCGTCATGAGCACCGACTTGTTTATCCGCAACCTCGGATTGAACGAAGGCTTGCTGGGTGATGCCAACATACACGGAGAATGGCACCACGACGTGAAGGGCATCTATCTGGATGCCCATATCAGGGAGAAAGATATCGCCAAAAGCCATGTGTATGGCTATGTCTATCCCTTGAAGCCCACCAGTTCATTGGATCTCCAAATTGAAGCGGGCGGTACCAACTTGAAGTTTATACATCATTATATGAGCAGCATCACGCCCGAATTCAACGGACGTGCCACCGGCCATGTACATTTCTATGGCAAATTCAAGGCTCTCACCATGGAAGGGCGTGTATTCGGCGATGCTTCCATGAAGGTAGACGTGCTCAACACCACTTTCTCCGTCAAAGACAGCATCTACATCGAGCCCGGCGGGTTGACCTTCCGCAACAACCGCATTTTCGACACGCAAGGGCATCAAGGCAGCATGAGCGGCTATCTGCACTATCAGCATTTCAAGAACCTGGAGTACCGTTTCAATTTCAATGTCAACGACATGCTGGTGATGAATACCAAAGAATCACCGGACTATCCCTTCTACGGCACCGTCTACGGTACGGGGAATGCCACTATTGCCGGTAATGCCCAAGATGGCGTTAACATTGACGTTGCAATGACTACCAATCGTAACACCACCTTTACCTATATAAAGGATAACGTATCTACAGCGGTCAGCAACCAGTTCATCAAGTTTGTGGACAAGACGCCACGCCGTGCCGTACAAGACTCTGTTCGCCTTTCCGACTACGAGATTGCCCAAAAGGAAATCGAGGAAGAGAAAGAGAGCGACACTGACATCCGGCTGAATCTCTTGGTAGACGCCACCCCCGACGCTACCATGAAGATTATCATGGACCCTATCGCCGGCGACTATATCAGTGGACGGGGAACCGGAAATATCCGTACTGAGTTCTTCAATAAAGGAGATGTAAAAATGTTCGGCAGTTACCGGATAAGCCAGGGAGTCTATAAATTCAGTCTGCAAGAGGTTATCCGAAAGGACTTTATTATCAGGGATGGAAGTACCATTACATTCAACGGTTCGCCGCTGGATGCCACTCTGGACATAAAAGCAGGCTATACGGTCAACTCAGCATCCTTAAATGACCTGATGCCCAACGAGGCAACCTCCGGCTACATCAGCCAGACAAATGTAAAAGTGAACTGTATGATGGACCTTACCGGACAATTGACTTCACCCGATGTAAAATTCGACATCGAGCTGCCCAACGAACGCGATGAAGTGCAGGCCATTGTCCGTAACTATATTCCTACTGACGAGCAAATGAACATGCAGATACTCTATCTGTTGGCTATCGGCAAGTTCTATACCCCGGAAAACTTGGGAGCCACCCAGAATTCGAATATGATGTCCAGTGTTGTTTCATCCACCCTTTCCGGACAGTTGAATAACGCTTTATCAAACATTCTCGATGTCAATAACTGGAACTTCGGCACCAATTTCAGTACCGGTGAAAGAGGCTGGACAGACATGGAGTTCGAGACCATGCTTTCGGGACAATTATTGAATAACCGACTACTTATCAATGGTAATTTTGGCTATCGTGACAATCCGATGGCAAATACCAATTTTGTGGGAGACTTTGAAGCGGAATGGCTCGTCAACCGTTCCGGAGACATCCGCCTGAAAGCGTACAACGAAACGAACGACCGCTACTACACCCGGACAAATCTGACAACACAAGGTATTGGCATTATCTTCAAAAAGGATTTCAACAAATGGAGTGAGCTCCTTTTCTGGAACAGATGGAAACTCAACCGGCTGAGAAAGGAACAAGAAATAAAACAAGATACTCTATCCACTGATAAAATAAACACAGAACAGCAGATGCCTGAGGCACAATCAAAACGGAAAAGGGAGCAAAAGTAAAATTGACGTTCTTACTGTCCACATTGAAGGTTTTAGAATAAGTAAATAGGCTCAAATACAGTATTTAACATGGCTACACCCTTTGTACCTAAAGGTGTAGCCATCACTCTACGATGGTATAGGCATTCAAGGCAAAGGGTGTAGCCATAAAAATACATCAGAAAGGTAATGGCCCGTCCGACCCCACACCTCCAAACGGGTTGTCCGTCTGTGGCGGAAAATCAGCAGCCGATGGAGGTGGCGGTGTTGCCGTACTTCCAATAGGCGCATTCATACGTGAACCGAATGTAGCTCCTCCACCCTCCGTCGGAGGTGGAATAACCATATCATCCTCGGGATTCTGGAAACGGGTGTACTGTCCGATAAACCTCAGACGCACATCCCCCACGGCACCGTTACGGTGCTTTGCTATGATGATTTCCGCCATACCGCGCAAGTCACTGCCATCGGCAGAAGTATAAATCTTGTAATATTCGGGACGGTGAATGAAGCACACCATATCGGCATCCTGCTCGATGGCACCGGATTCACGAAGGTCACTCAACTGGGGACGCTTGCCTTCCTCGCCTTCACGGTTCTCCACACCACGGTTCAACTGCGACAGAGCGATGATAGGAATGTTCAGCTCCTTGGCCAAACCTTTCAATGAACGCGAAATGGTACTAACTTCTTCCTGACGGCTACCGAAAGACATTCCGCTTGCATTCATCAGCTGAAGGTAGTCGATGATGATAATCTTCACTCCGTGCTCACGTACCAGACGCCGTGCTTTCGTACGGAGTTCAAATACCGACAAAGAAGGCGTATCGTCCACATAAAGCGGAGCATCCAGCAAGTCACGCAGTTTGTAATCCAACTGCTGCCATTCATAGTCCGCCAACTGGCCACTCTTGATTTTCTCACTCGGAATCTCGCACACGTTGGATATCAGACGGTTCACCAGCTGCACGTTACTCATTTCAAGCGAGAACAGTGCTACGGGATTGCGGAAATTCACGGCAATGTTTTTTGCCATGGAAAGTACGAACGCCGTTTTACCCATGGCAGGACGGGCTGCAATAATGATGAGGTCGGACTTCTGCCATCCGGAAGTCATCTTGTCCAGCTTGGTATACCCACTTTCCAAGCCACTCAAACCATCGGTACGGGCAGCAGCTTTCTGAATCAAATCATAGGCTTCGGCAATGACAGGATTAATTTGTGTATAATCCTTCTTCATGTTCTGCTGGGAAATCTCGAACAGTTTTCCTTCGGCCTCCTGCATCAGGTCGTCCACATCCAGCGTCTCGTCGAAAGCCTTGCTCTGGATATTGCTGGTAAAAGTAATCAGTTCACGTGCCAAAGCTTTCTGTGCAATGATACGTGCATGGTATTCGATGTGTGCAGAAGATGCCACCTTACTGCTGAGTTGGGTAATATAGAACGGGCCGCCCACTTCCTCCAATTCTCCCCGCTTGGAAAGTTGCTCCTTCACGGTGAGGATATCGACCGGCTTCTGATTCACGGCCAAATCGGTAATAGCGGAATATATCAACTGATGTCTATGCTCATAGAATGACTCCGGACGAAGAATTTCACTTACCAGCGAATAAGCGTCCTTCTCAATCATCAAGGCTCCCAAGACAGCTTCTTCCAGCTCCGGCGCTTGCGGCTGGATACGTCCGTAGTCTGTTACGGGCTGTGGTGCCTTTCCTTTCGGAGTACGGGATGTTCTTCTTTGTTCTGCCACTTTAAGAATTAAAAATTGAAAATTAAAAATTAAATGAATTTCCCTTTTAGAAAGGGAAAGCAAAGATAGTGCAAACCGAATACATAACTTTCATGCTTGCATGAAAAAGTTATGTTGAGGTGCAGCCTATCTTCGCTCGTATGGCAAAGATAAGCGAATTTATTTATAAGCAGTAAATAAATCATTGTTAAGTTTTCAATCTACTATGAACAGAAATCACTAACTTTGTCTTCGGAAGCTGCACTCCAATAGCTTCTCCTTTTAATTTTAAATTATTAATTCTTAATTTTCAACGCCATGCTGACTTTTCCAAATGCCAAAATAAACCTGGGACTGAATATCACAGAAAAGCGTCCGGACGG
>LBJMC04200__coassemble_1296_pt1 | contig 12910 bp, 10 predicted proteins | sample LBJMC04200__metabat2_low_PE_042 | metagenome-assembled genome bin LBJMC04200 | reverse complement strand
GGACGATAATTAAACATATGTCGGACGAATAGTTTTTAGTAAGCAAGAATATAAAATATAGCGGCGCAACAATCATTTGCTCCCAAAGCCTCCCTTTATTATTTACGGAGGCCTTCAAAAACAATCCTCATTCACGGTTCATCAAACGATGCTCTGCCATCTGCTCGAACTTCGTGCCGGGACGTCCGTAATTGGCATACGGATAAATGGAGATGCCTCCGCGCGGGGTGAAGATACCCGTCACCTCAATATACTTAGGGTTCATCAAATGAATGAGGTCTTTCATTATGATGTTCACGCAATCCTCGTGGAAAGCACCATGATTGCGGAAGCTGAACAAGTAGAGTTTCAAACTCTTGCTCTCTACCATCTTGACATCGGGGATATAGCAAATACGGATTTCCGCAAAGTCCGGTTGCCCCGTGATGGGACAGAGGCTGGTGAATTCGGGGCAGTTGAAACGCACCCAGTAGTCATTGCCGGGATGCTTGTTATCAAATGCCTCCAATACTTCGGGGGCATAGTCCTGACGGTATTCTGTCTTTCTCCCCAAAAGGGAAAGTTGGTCTTTCAATTCTGTCATAGCCATATATTTTTAGTGATACAAGTGTGCCTCATTTAGTAGAAGCCAAAAACTTTTCCAATCCTTCTCTGCGCAACGTGCATGCCGGGCAGTGTCCACAACCATCTCCCGGGATACCGTTATAACAAGTCAGCGTTTCGTGACGTATAAGTTCGAGCACTCCAAGCTCGTCTGCCAGCGCCCAGGTCTCCGCTTTGTCAATCCACATCAGTGGTGTGTGCAGTACGAATTGCTCGTCCATAGCCAGGTTCAGCGTCACGTTAAGCGACTTGATGAAAGCATCCCGGCAATCGGGATAACCGCTGAAATCGGTCTGCGACACCCCCGTCACAATATGATTAATCCCCCGCTCGCGGGCGTAGACGGCGGCTATACTCAGGAAAAACAGATTGCGTCCCGGCACAAAAGTATTCGGAAAGCTGTCTGCCGGCTTCTCCTGGTCCATCTCCATGCCGGCATCTGTCAATGAGTTATGTCCCAGCCGGCCGATAAAGGAAACATCCATTACTTCGAACTCCACACCTGCCTTACGGGCAATGGCCCTCGCCAAGTCCACTTCCTTCTGATGTTTCTGTCCATACAGAAAACTCAGCGCATACACTTTCTTAAATTCACGTTTTGCCCAAAAGAGGCAAGTGGTCGAGTCCTGCCCGCCACTGAATACCACCAAAGCAGTGTCCCTATTCATCTTGTTAAAAGCCTCTCCCCTTGCCCTCCCCCGTAGGGAGGGAAACAGAGAGGGCATTGCTAATTATTTGTTTGACATAATAACTGATTTCCCCTCACTACGGGTAAGGGGCTTTAAATATCGCCTATTTTCCATACTTTATAGGAGATGCCTTCATCATAGACATCACTACCGTCTATCCGCTTAATAGCTTTTACCACACGGATAGTCACAGGCAGTATCAATACCTCGTACATGGACTTCAGCAGAATCTGGATACACATCATCACCAGCAACTCCCGCCATGCAATGATTCCTCCGAACGCCACCGGAAAGAAAATCAACGAGTCTGCCGTCTCACCAACCACCGTCGACCAAATGGCACGTGCGGAGAAATTACGCCCGTTGCTTGCCAGTTTCATGCGGCTCATTACGTAGGCATTCAGAAAAGAGCCCACCAAGAATGCCGTCAGACTGGCTATGACAATACGGGGCGCCATTCCAAAAACAAAATTGAAATGCGCGGCACCATCCCAGAAAGGGGCGGCAGGCAACGCCACGGCTATCAGTCCCAGCATTACCACAAAAAAGTTCATGGCAAAACCGCTCCAGATAATCAGGCGGGCTTTACGAAAGCCCCAAACCTCGGCAATGCAATCGTTGATAATATAAGAAATCGGGAAGACCAGCAATCCGGCTGTTACGGTAATACCAAAAACCTGGATAACTTTAGTCTCAAGAAGATTGGCTGCAATCAAGCATACATTGAACAGAATGCCCAGCAACATAAAAGGTACAGATACTTTTTGTTTCATACTCCTGTTTTTTACGTGGTGTTCTAGAATACACGACCGCTATTCACGGCATCATACATTTTAAATCCGGTTGCAAAGGTACAACAAGTTTTGCAAATGAACAAACAACATATATTTTAACTAAAACTCAAGCAAGACAAAGCTCCTTTTTTTTATTCGAAGTAATTACAGACAGTGCATATTTAGTTAACGAGACTTAAATAAGATTTCCCAAACCAAGAATATTATTTACAATAGTTTTAAAAAACATAAACCAATAGCATAAAAATCAATATATTAACTGATTTTAGCACAAAATCAAAAACATGCAACCAAGTTTGCTCTCAAACAAGATTTCATTCACGCAAATTTCTTAAGCAAATAAAATAATGGACAACATATTTTAATACATACGATTCTATATTTTAAATAATGAAAATTAGGATTATATTTGATAACAACAATCCGGAAGCTCTGGAAAGCACATTGATATTAACCAAGAATATACCATATTATATATAGTAACCTTAGAAAAACAATGAATGCCTATGATTTACCCGAAAGCCCCAAGACACTATTAGTGTCATCTTCTATTCAACCTATTTATTTTGAGATCCATTAGCTTAAACAAAAAACATCTATTATGAATGAAAATCGTAAACGAGGAACATCGAACAACAAAATCCTCACAGCAATTGCCATCGCCTCCCTATTTATAGGAAGCAGCAAAATCATGGCAATAGAGACCTACTCGGAAAATTCATTCGGAGTGACAGAACAGATGCAGGCACAAACAGCCCGCGGTATTGTTGTCGACCAGAATGGAGAGCCTATCATCGGAGCAAGTATCTTGGAAAAAGGTACTACCAATGGAGTTACCACCGACTTATACGGTAAATTCTCGCTAAACGTAAAAAGAGGTGCCACCCTGGTCATTTCCTACATCGGTTATAAGACGCAGGAAGCCAAAGCAGATGCCAACATGAAAATCACCCTTACAGAAGATTCCGAACTACTGGATGAAGTAGTTGTTGTCGGTTACGGTGTACAGAAAAAGAAACTTGTCACCGGCGCCACTGTACAAGTGAAAGGAGAAGACATAGCCAAGCTGAACACTGTGGATGCCCTGGGCGCTTTGCAGAGCCAGTCACCGGGTGTCAACATCACGCAAAACAACGGCTTCCTGGGTTCGGGCTTTAAGGTGAATATCCGCGGTATCGGTACTACCGGAACCTTCTCCCCGCTTTATGTGGTAGATGGAGTTGCCAACGGTAGCATCGACGGGCTGAACCCGAGTGACATTGAATCTTTGGACGTCTTGAAGGATGCCGCTTCCGCCGCCATCTATGGTGCGCGTGCTGCCAACGGCGTTATCCTGATTACCACCAAACGAGGTAAAACCGGCGTTGCCGAAGTCAGTTACGACGGCTATGTCGGCGTGCAGAACCTCTACAAAATCCCTACTATCCTCAATGCCCAAGAGTACATGATGATGCAGGATGAAGGCCGTGTAATGGACGGATTGAGTCCGTACAACTGGGCGACCTATATTCCGGAAAGGGATTTGCAGGCCATACAGAACGGAACATGGAAAGGGACAAACTGGCTGAAGGAAGTGCTGAATGAAGATGCATTGGTACAGAACCACGCAGTCAACATCACCGGAGGAACAGACCGTTCCAGATATGCCATAGGTATTTCATACACCAACCAAGAAGCCACCATGGGAGTTCCCGGCGAATTTCCAGAAATGAACCGCTACAACTTCCGTGTCAACTCGGACCACGTAGTCATGAAAAAAGGCAATCTTGACTTCTTGAAAGTGGGCGAAACCATCAACTACAAATATTCGCAAACGCAAGGTTCATTCGGAACCGGCGGCATTTATTGGAACGGAGTGCACAATATGCTCATCATGAGCCCGTTGATGCACCCTTACAATTCAGACGGGGGCTACTACCTCTATGCAGACCAGGAAAAGGATAACTACAAATGGGATATCTCCAACGGAGCCAATAAAAACCCGATAGCTTATCTGGACTACTATATGAACCAGAACCTAAGCAAGTCCCATTACATGCAGAGCAGCTTCTATGCAGAACTGCAACCCATCAAGAACCTGCGTATCAAGAGCCAGTTCGGTTACATCATGGGAGCCTCCAGTTATCGTTCCTATTTGCCGAGATTCGATTATCTGAGTGCGTCACTCAACAACGCAGAAGACAAGGTTACCCAATCCATGTCTATGTATAACCGTTGGTCATGGGACAATACAGCCAACTACATCTTCAATATCGATGACCACAACATCGACGTCCTGGTAGGTCAGAGTATTGAAAAATGGGGTATGGGAGAAGAAATGAGCGGTTCAGCCATAGGCTCAAACTTCTATGATTTCAAGCACGCTTATTTGTCCAATGTTCCATTGACCGCCAACAGTGTGTCCTCCTTGACTGGCAAGCCTAACGGGGAAGGTTCCATCGCCTCCTTCTTCGGACGTGTCAACTACAACTATCAGGAGAAATACATGGCTTCTGTCATCATGCGTGCGGACGGTTCCTCCACTTTTGCCCGCGGACACCGCTGGGGATACTTCCCTTCAGTATCCGCAGGATGGGTTATCAGCAACGAGTCCTTCATGTCAGGAATCAAATGGCTGGACTTCTTAAAGCTACGCGCTTCCTGGGGGCAAAACGGTAACTGTAATGTATCTACTTTCCAATATCTTTCACTGATAACTTCCAACAACGGATATGGCGGTTATACGTTCGGCGACTCCATGGACCTCATCAGTACCGGTTCATACGCCTACCGACTGACCAACCCGGACCTTACCTGGGAAACACAGGAGCAATTGAATTTCGGTATCGATGCACGCTTCTTGAACAACCGCCTGGGCTTTGAATTCGACTGGTATAACAAAAATACCAGAGACTGGCTGGTTACGGCTCCGGTACTCTCTTCCTTCGGTGCCAATGCAGTGTCCGTCAATGGCGGTAATGTAAAAAACACGGGTATTGAAGTAGGACTCCACTGGAACGACAACATCGGAAAGGATTTCCAATATGGAGCCAACCTGACCCTTGCTCACAACAAGAATGAAGTGACCAAGATTGCCAACAAAGACGGAATCATCCACGGTAGCGGCAGCGTTCTGTGGGAAGGAGCCGAAGAGTGCTTCCGTGCTGAAGTAGGCAAACCCATCGGCTACTTCTACGGCTACAAGAGTAACGGCATATTCCAGAACCAGGAACAGATAGACAACTACAAAGGTCCGAAACTGAACGGCGACAAGACACAGCCGGGTGACGTAATCTGGGCAGACACCGACAATAGCGGTACGCTCGATGCCAATGACCGTACTATGATAGGTAACCCGAATCCCGACCTGACAATGGGACTTTCCCTGAATGCCAGCTGGAAGGCCATTGACTTCTCAATCACTACTTACGGCGCATTCGGCCAGCAGATTCTGAAGTGTTATCGTGACTTCTCCTCCTCACCCTTGAATAACTATACAGCAGAGATATTCCAACGCTGGCACGGCGAAGGTACGTCCAACAAGTTCCCGAGACTGTCCAGCGCTTCCAGCTCCAACTGGAACAGAGTATCAGACATTTACATCGAAGATGGAGACTATCTCAAGATAAAGAACATCACTGTGGGATTCGACTTCAAGAAAGCATTCAAGAAGTTACCGGTACAACAGCTGCGCCTGTATCTGACCGCACAGAACCTCTTTACCTTCACCGGCTATTCCGGTATGGACCCGGAAATCGGTTACGGTGGCGACGATTATGGTTGGGCATCAGGCATCGACCTGGGCTACTACCCCAGTGCACGTACCTATATGATAGGCTTAAATGTAAAATTCTAATTAACCGAAGAAATTATGAAAAAGATATTATTCATAGCATCAGCAATACTGATTCTTCTTTCAGGATGCGAAAACTTCCTCGATTCGGAACTTTTGACCGAAAAGACAACCGCCAACTTCCCGGAGACAGAAAAGGATGCCCAAGAGATGGTGACGGCCATATACGCCCATCTGTTGTTTGAAAGTCCTGAAACCTCTTCCCAGTATTACATTGCCCAGTTGGCAGGTGACGACTGTCTGGGAGGCAACCTCTCCTACTCCAACAACTGTGCCACCAACTTCCTTATGTACAGTGGCAATCTGAATACATTTGCCGGCATCTGGGACCGTTGCTACACCCTTATCAACCGTGCCAACAATGCCATCAACACAATGGAGAATGTGAAATCATGGTCCAGCGAGAGCGAACGTAACCGACTTTTCGGTGAGTCCTACTTCCTGCGTGCCATGGCTTATTATGAGCTGGCACAAGTCTTTGGCGGAGTTCCTTTACGCACCACACTGGAAAGTACCAACCTGCCGCGTGCATCCGTAGACGAAATCTACGCCCAGATTGCAGCCGACTTGAAAAACGCCATTGAAATGATGCCGGCAAAGATTTATCCGAAAGGCTCAGACATGACCGGACACGCTACAAAATATGCTGCCGAAGCCATGATGGCACGTGTATTCCTTTTCTATACCGGACGCTACGAAAAAAACGAGCTCCCCAACGGAACTACCAAAGAGGAAGTCATCTCTTGGATAGATGACTGTGTAAACAACTCCGGTCATAAACTGGTGTCCGACCAACGCAACATCTGGGCCTACACCAACGATGCTACCGAAGACAATACCGAAGGGTTCCGTTACCAATACGTTATCAACCATAACCTGAAATGGGAAGGAAACAGTTCCGACGAAACTTTATTCGCCAACAAGCATAACCTGAAATCCGACTGGACCTATACCTGGTTCTCCAACACATGCGCGCAATTCTATTCACCGTCTGCCGACAACTATTCCAACAAAGACAGTTATCCCTTCGGCACCGGTTGGGGAGCTGGCCCTGTATCTCCGGCTATGGTCAACGAATGGAAAGACTGGGCCGCCAAGCAGACCTATACGGACGGTTACAAGGAGGATCCCCGTCTGACCGGTTCCATATGGTCGTACAAAGCACTTGATCCGAATGTTGCCGGCAATGTACTGATGGACTGCACCATGGACGAGGGTGAACCGGAATATACCGTATCCTATCGTTACTATGAACAAACCGGCTATTTCCAGAAAAAATACATCAATATCAATTCCTACAATGAAGGCAAAATCGAACCTTTCGGCAAGCAGATGTTCCCCGGAATATCTTCGCAGACATCCCAACAGCTACTCCAAATAGCCGACTTGATTCATATCCGTTTTGCCGACGTTCTGCTCATGCAGTCCGAGCTGAAACAAGACGCTACGGGTCTGAACAAGGTACGTGCCCGCTCCCACTTGGCTCCGGTGGCCTACTCCCTGGAAGCCATCAAGCAGGAACGCCGCTGGGAACTTGCATTCGAGTCCATCCGCTGGTGGGATATCCTTCGCTGGTCGGGTCCTTCGCTTGAGGAAGCCGGTGACATACTCAACAAACAGACCGGGTTCAATATAATAAATGCCGCTACGGTGGTACCGATGGTCAAATTCGACTATAAGAAACGCCTACAAGCAACCCAAGGCTACTGGCCCATTCCGCAAGACGAAATCGACATCTCCAATGGAGTCCTTGAGCAGAATCCAGGCTGGGATGCATCTGCCCAGTTCTCGGATTGGAACAATATGTAAGAGTATTAACCTATAAATAAAGACAATATGAAAGTAACAAAAATATTGATAGCAATGCTTGCTTCAGCCTTCATCGTTACTGCATGCGATCCTATCGAAGACGAAGACTTGCGAGACAAATATGTGACTGATGCCGGTACACCCATAACCAAAGAGGCATTACAAGCCGCCATATCCATTACCCAACCCTTCCCCAACCAAGACGGAGTAGTGGAAGGCGACCAGTATATCGCCCTGAAAAACTCCCGCCCGGACATTGGCGGTTCATGGCACATAGAATGGGGGGGCGAAGGAAGTAAACAAAGTAAGACTCTGGTCACGGACAACGCTACGGTCATCATGGAGTCCAATGCGGACTATTCCATCTACTATATGGGCATTTCCGCCAATCAGATTATCAAGACAGATCCGGTTGTAGTGACTGTGACCAATGTATTCGACGATTGGTCCACTTACTTCACCGGTGCAACCGACAAGAGTGACAAATCTGCCAAGAAGACCTGGAAATTCCGTGAAGTCAGCTGGGGTTCCGTCTGCAATATGGGGGCTCATGGAGGCTGGAAATATACCAGTGCAGGCTATACTCCCGAATCAAATTTTGCCTGGTGGGCCAATGTCACTGCCGCCGAAGCGGGAGACCAGTCCATGGTATTCGAATTCGACGGAAACAAGATGAAAACCTATGATGCCAGCGGAAACCTGAAGGCAGAAGGTACTTTCTCCTTCACACACGAAAAACCGGAAGACGGAGTACTGGGTGAACTGATAACAAGTATCCCCACCATCGGAGGAAATTATGACGACAACGGACAAAGCGTAGGCAGCAACAAATTCTGGCTGCTGACACTGGATGAGAACTATATCACAATCTATCATCCCGGCAAGTATAGCGGTGGTGTGGATTGGGACGACAGCGGCTGGTATGCTTATTTCAAGACTGAAGCAGAAACCGATTCTGAATAATATGCACTCTCTATGAAAAGGAAACTGCTATTTATAATAGCTACTGTCTTTCTAGTAGCCGCATGTCACAATGACGACTACATGCCCGGACTGCCAGCTCCGGGAAATGAAGACAACGAGACCGAAATGGCCGAGCAGGTTGCAGGCCGGGTTGCATTGGGCTACGTCACTTATTATGGCACATCCATACCCGATGCCAAATACCTGACCCACATAAACTACGCTTTTGCAGAATTATATGTTAAAAACGGAATTTATGAAAAGTTTGGCCTGCAAGGTGATAAATCCCGTTTTGATAAGGTAAAGAAAATAAAGAGCCAGTATCCACATGTGAAGATATTACTCTCTTTTACCAATAGCGTTTCCAATACTGACAATTCCCAGGACGGAGGTTTCTCCGCCCTGGCGAAGAGTCCGGAAATGCGCAAGCAATTCGCACAAGACTGCAAAGCCTTTGTTTCGAGTGAGGGCATAGACGGTATTGACATTGACTGGGAATTTCCCGGTATGACCTTCGGCAGCAATGCCTATGACGAGTTGGTAGATGTGGAAAACTTCACCCTATTGATGAAAGACCTGCGTGCAGCGTTGGGGCAGTCCACCCTATTGACCTATGCAGGTTATTGCATGGACAAGCGTCCCCAAGGCGAAGGCTATAAATATATTGATGTAAAGGCCGTAGACCCGTATGTAGATTTCGTCAATATCATGGCCTATGATCTGGTTGATGCCCCCCAGCATCAATCAGCATTGAACAAGCCAAGTAATTACTGGGACTGCCAGCGTTCCGTAGACGAATACCTGAATGCAGGGGTATCTGCCGACAAATTAGTGTTGGGAATTCCGTTCTACGGAAGAGCCGATTTCAATGCCGGCGGCAGCATCAATTATCGGGATATTCTCAACCTGAGTAAGGATGACGGCTATGTCATCGAAAATTGGGATACAGAAGGCAATGTCCCCTATGTCACCAAAAACGGCAGTTTCTACTGTGGTTACGACAATCCCCGCAGTATTGCCGCAAAAGGTGAATGGATATTAAAAAATGGCATGAAAGGCATGATGTTCTGGGATTATGAAGGCGATGACACCATGGGAACCCTACGCAAAGCGCTGTGGAATGCCGTCATGAAAAAATAAGTAACTTAACACACATTCTCAGGAGGTTATTCCGGAAATTAGGGTAAGGGTAATTTTGCATACGATCTTCATTCAAGGCAAGAATACTGACGGAATAACCTCCTTTCCTCCTCCAAGACTACAAAACCTTTTTTCATTTAAGTTGTTGAAAGCACATTCATCAAAACCTAACTTAAATGAAAACAATCTTAAAAGCAATGTTTCTGTTGTGCGTAGCCGGACTTCCCTTGTCCACTATCCATGCACAAAAAAAAGAGATTATCGATGACGAAGCCCCCAACGGCATTGTCATAGTTACTATCGACAAAGCGGGCGACGAGATTATCCGCATCATGAATGAGTCACAATTGCCTTACATCCATGACCCGAAAGCTCCCCGCTTCTTATTGATGGACAAACAAGGCAAATTCGCCCTGGGTATCGGAGGGTATGTCCGTGCCACCGGCGAGTATGATTTTGGAGGTATTGTGGATGATATTGACTTTGTTCCTGCCAACATTCCAAGCAGTAGTAAAATCAAAAATCAATTTCAAATGGATGCCAGTACGGCCACTATCTTTCTGAAATTAGTCGGACACACCCGGCTATTGGGTGACTTCACAGTCTATACAGCCGGAAATTTCCGAGGAGGAGACAAAACATTCCAGCTACGGAATGCTTATATGTCATTCCGAAATATAACGGTGGGATATACTTACGGCGGTTTCATGGACTTAGGCGCCCTCCCCTCCACCATTGACTTCCAGGGGCCCAACGGTGCCACGTTCTACCGCGCTACACAATTGTCATATACTTATAAAGGGCTGAAAGACTTTCGTTTCCAAGCTTCCATCGAGGCGCCTGCCGTTGACGGCACAACAAGCAGCCAATTCGAAATTGCCCAGCAACGCATGCCGGACTTCACAGCTTCGGCACAATACAGTTGGAACAGCAGCAGTCATCTGCGTGTAGGAGGTATCATCCGCAGCATGACATATACCAGCACGGAAAGGGACAAGGCTTCCAGCGTCACCGGATACGGTGTACAAGCCTCAACGACCTTTAACCTCGGTAAAAAATGGCAGGCATTCGGACAAGTCAACTATGGTAAAGGTATCGGGCAATACCTGAATGACATCAGTAATCTGAACGTCGATATTGTCCCCAATCCCGAAAAGGAAGGCAAAATGCAGGCATTGCCCATGCTGGGCTGGTATGCAGGTCTACAATATAACATTTCTCCAAAGGTATTCCTTTCAAGCACTTACAGCATGTCCCGCCTTTACTCTGAAGACGGTTATCCCAACGACCTGCCAAGTACCTACCGCTACGGACAGTATTTCGTAGCCAACGTATTCTGGAACGTAACCCCGAACATGCAGGTAGGCGCTGAATATCTGCGTGGCTGGCGCACCAACTTCGACAATTCCACCAACCATGCCAACCGTATGAACCTGCTTGTACAGTATTCTTTCTAATCCAATATAAAATAAGAAAGAAGCCGCCTCAAATCGATATTTGAGACGGCTTCTTAATATATAAAGGTAGGATTGTGAAATCAGAACTTATAGTCAACACCAAGACCAAACACTTTATTAGTACGGCTATAAACATTCTTGGTGGTTTCACTTATCTTCTTTGTATAATCATCATAGTTTGTCCAAAAATAGGCTATATTCATAGTCAAATGCTTTGTCATTTTGATGGCAGCACCAAACCCCAGTGAATAAGAGTCACATGAAAAACTTATATCACTCTGAAAATCATCAGCCAAGCCATAATCTGTACGCTGATAACCACCACTGATGGTCAGCTGTTTAGCTATATCCCATTCTGCACCAATCAAGATTTCATGTGTGCCATGCTTCAACGCTTTCTGCTTATCATTGGCCATCCCTGCCGCTTTATCAAAAAAATGGTGATATTCCAGCGTTGCACGAAGCGTAGGAAGGAATTCATAACCAACAGCTGCAGTCAATAATGCAGGGATATCACTCGGAGTATTCACACCATCCTTATAGTCAGCCAAAGGATTCCCTTCATCTCCCATAGCAGTTCCCATTGCACGCACTTCAGCTTTTTTGGTTTTATTTTCGAGATTAAGACTTGTCATAAACTCGTACTTCAACCCAATATTCCATTTGCCCAACTTCACATCAGCTCCCAAGATAGGGGTTAATCCCCAGCCGGTCTGGTCGCAGTCTAAATCGATACCAACCAATTCCATGCCACCATAAGTAGGAATATTACTGTGTGCTGTTGCAGTCAGAAATCCTTCATACCCACCGGTAAAATAATTCATACGTCCACCGGCAAACACACCTAACCAATCATTAACTTGATACGACAACCCCAATTGCACACCATAAATAAACTGGCTTCCATCCATTGCACTATTGATAGAATACATATTGGGAGTGATTTGACCACCCGAAATAGTATGGACTTGTCCCATCACCATTGAATCGAACATACCCAAACCATCATCAAACGATGCCTTACCGCCACCACCTACAACAGCAAAGCTACCGGAAATAGTCCAGTCTCCTTTTTTATATGCACCTTGAAAACTAGGAATGAAAGGAGCAGAAGCTTTTCCTTTATAATAACGTGTATTCCCATCTTCAATAAACAAGGGAAATGTCGCTTTTATGTTACGGGTCTGATAAGCACTTTGTCCATTCAAAGACAAATAGAGACCATCTTCCGGCAAGAAGGCCAAACCGGCCGGATTAGAATAGACACCGTCAATATCAATGGAAGCACCACGCGCTAACATTCTAAGAAAAGATACATGCTGATTTGTATTTGTTAGGATACCACCCGCAAAAGTTGGAATTGAAACGATTAACATCGCAATGCCAATCAACGAAAATTTTCTCATCTAAATCTTTTTTAATTGTTTTCGGGCGCAAAGGTACAATAATATTGCACATGAAAAAGAATTTTGTGCATAAAGTTATCCTAATATAGAACTTTAATTGAAATACCAAATAGTTTCTGATGAAACAAATAGAAATAATTATCATTTTATGAATCCTTCCGGCCACTGAACCATATCAACTTTCCACTTGTTATCTCCCTATAATTATGTAACATTT
>LBJMC04200__coassemble_806_pt1 | contig 18170 bp, 10 predicted proteins | sample LBJMC04200__metabat2_low_PE_042 | metagenome-assembled genome bin LBJMC04200 | reverse complement strand
AGCGGGCGTTAGTTTCCGCATAGTTTTAAAATCTAATTCTATAAAAAATGATCAAGAAAATCTTATTCTTATTCTTTGTTGTGTTTGCAGCTACCGCTTATTCACAAGATGTGACCATAACGGGAACGGTGACGGATGCAAATAGTGAGCCTTTGGTGGGCGTGAATGTATTGGTGAAGGGTACTACCACGGGTGCCATTACCGATATTGACGGTAATTTCTCAGTGAGTGGAAAAAAAGGAAGTACACTCGTTTTCTCTTATATCGGTATGCTTACGCAGGAAGTTGTCTATAAGGGAACTGCCTTGCGCGTGGTGATGAAAGATGATTCGAAAGCACTGGAAGAAGTGGTTGTCATCGGTTATCAGACCGTGAAGAAGTCCGACTTGACTGGAGCGGTTGCCGTTGTTGATACCAAGGAAATGAAGAAAAGCGCTGCAGGAACACTGGTCAGCCAGATGCAGGGTTTGGCAACCGGTATTAACGTACGCAGTAGCGGTAGGGCGGGCGAAGATGCCTCTATTGAAATTCGCGGTGTCGGTTCTTTGAGTAATAACTCTCCGTTGTGGGTAATTGATGGTATGATTACAGATCCGGGAGTTGACTTCAACCCTGCAGATGCAGAATCCATCCAGATTCTGAAGGACGCTTCTGCTGCTGCCATCTACGGTTCGCGTGCTGCCAATGGTGTGATTATCGTTACTACCAAGAAGGGTACGAAAGGTCCCATGAAGGTGAATGTAAGCGTAAAGGAAACATTGGAATGGAGCCCGAAATTTGATTTGATGAATGCGGCAGAATATATCAAGTATAATGATATTGCCTATAATGAAGCTATCAAAGATGGCATTGCTACTGTAAACAGCACTCAGAAACACTCACAGTATGATACCAACTGGCAGGATGAAGTGTTGAAGACTGCATTGGTTCAGGACTACAACGTATCGCTTTCTGGTGGTGGTGATTCCGGTAGTTATTTTGTATCAGCCGGTTACTATAACAATGACGGCGTTTCTTATGGAAATACTTTCGACCGTTATAGCTTCCGTGTCAATACACAAGGTAAAAAGGGCTGGTTCTCTTTTGGTGAAAACTTGGCTTATTCACTCACAAACACAGACCCGAACCAGACCAATACCTACAATGACTTTTTGCGTATGATGCCTACTATTCCTATCTATGATGAGAATAATCCGGGTGGATATGGCTATGGTGATGCTGCCAAATACAATACTTTTGGTGTGAACCCGATTGCCCGTGAAGATTTGGAATACCGTCATTTCCGCCAGAATCGTTTGAATGGTTCTTTATGGTTGGAATTCAAGCCTTTCGAATTCCTTTCTTATAAATTCAATGGTGGTATTGACCTTTATTTCTATGAGAACTCATGGTTCCGTGGAGAAGGTAACTGGACTCAGAATCAGGAACACCGTGATCCGGAAAGCCAGAAGGCACGTGACAACACCTACAACATGTTGATTGAGCACACGTTGAACTTCAATAAGGATTTTGGTAAGCATCATGTGGATGCCGTGGTCGGTACTACTTACCAGCACCATGAGTGGGAAGGTTTGTGGGCTTCCCGTCTGAACTTTCCGATGACGGGTAACGGCGATTACTTTACAGTTTTGAATGCAGGACAGAGCAATCAGCAGAATTCAAACAGCATCAGCGAGAATGCGATGATTTCTTATTTGGGACGTGCAAACTACGTTTATGATGATAAATACTATCTGACTGCCACTTTCCGTCGTGACGGTACTTCTCGCTTGGCTAAGGAAAACCGCTGGGGCAATTTCCCCTCATTCTCCGGTGCCTGGAGAATTTCAAAGGAGGAATTCTTTGATGTGCCTTGGATTAATGACTTGAAAATTAGAGGTAACTGGGGTCGTCTTGGTAACTCTTCCATTGGTGATTGGGATTATATCGGAACTATCAACCAGAGTATTGTAACTGTATTCGGTGGTGCTATTGTTCCGGGTTCTACTCAGGTGAAACTGGTGAATGCAGGTCTTGTTTGGGAAACAAAAGAAACGGTGAATGTAGGTTTTGATGCCAGTTTCCTGAACCAACGCCTGACTGTCAGTGCGGAATATTATAATTCAAAAACCAGTGACGTATTGGCTGAGACTCCGATTGCCATTTCTACCGGTAATCAAGGAGGCTCTCCGTGGAAAAATGCTGCCAGCTTGCGCAACAAGGGCTTCGAGTTTACATTTGGTTGGAAAGACCAGATTTCAGGCTTTAAGTACAGCGCTTTACTGAATGTGACTACGATGGATAACGAAGTTCTGAGCTTGGGACGGGATGGGTCGGAAAGAAACTTTATTGATTCCGGTCAAGCCAGAACAGAGCCGGGAAGGTCGTTGGCCGAATTCTATCTGAGAAAAACAGACGGCATCTTCCGGACACAAGAGGAAATAGACAATTATGTGACGAAAGGTAACCATGTACCGGGACCTAATGAAGATAAAGTACCTGCCGGTACACCGATCATGATTGAAGGGAAACGTCCGCAATTGGGAGACGTTAAGTATCTTGATTTAAATGATGACGGTCAAATTACTGATATTGACCGTGATTATTGTGGTAGTCCATGGGCCAAGATGCAAATGTCGTTGGTATTGAATGCAGAGTGGAAGAACTTCGATTTCAGTATGATGTGGAACGGTCAATTTGGCAATAAGATATACAACGTATCCCGTTGGCAAGGACGTCTGTTTGCAGACAACTCCAACTATATCCGCTTTGAGAAGGGCGAAGAGCCTTATCAGGTGAATCCTAACTCCAATACCCCACGTATCATTTACGGTGACTTCCGCAACTCGCGTGATGCCGACCGTTTCCTGGAGAATGGTTCTTACTTCCGTATGAAGAATATCTCTATCGGTTATAATTTCAAGCAGAAGTGGCTGACCAACTTGGGCGTTGAGAAACTCCGTCTGTTTGCTACCGGTAGCAACTTGATTACTATTACCGGATATTCCGGTCTGGATCCTGACTTCAAGGGTGCGAATTCCGTTTGGAACAGTGGTACGGACAGCTTTGCTTATCCCAATACCCGTTCGGTGATGTTTGGATTGGATTTGACCTTTTAACTTATAAATCAGTTTGTAAATTATGAAAAAGATATATAATGGATTAATGCTCGCAGGTGCCTTGACATTGTGCACTGGATGCAGTTCTAGTTTATTGGATATTGATAATCCCAATGAAGTGACCAACGATACTTATTGGAATAAGCCGGAAGATGCTACAGCTGGTGTAAATGCCTGCTACAGTTTTCTTTATAAGGAAGGTACTTGGATGCGTTGGCTCTCTTTTCGCTACGATTTGACCTCGGACGAGGGATGGAGTTCTTCTCCTTGGATTGAATTGGGTGACTGGACACGTTTTCTTTACAACAATTATAATTTTTACGAAGGCAACAATATACATTGGGAACATTTCTACGTAGGTATTTTCCGTTGCAACCAAGTGTTGAGTCATGTGCCTAATATTGAAATGGACGAGACTACAAAGAACCAGGTATTGGCACAAGCTTCTTTCTTACGTGCAATGTGGTATTTTCAGGTAAATCTGTTGTGGGACAAAGGAACGATGCCTTTGGAACCTAAAGATGCCAATTATATTCCGGAAGACGCTTCCGAGCAGGAAATATGGGATCAAGTGGAGAAAGACTTGCTGTTTGCTATGGATTATCTTCCTGAATCTTGGGATGCTGCCAATTTGGGACGTGCCACCAAAGGCGCTGCCAAAGCATTGTTGGGCAAGGCCTATATGCAACAACATAAGTATGACAAGGCGAAGGAACAATTGCAATGGCTGATTGACAAAGAAGGCTCTTTATACGGTCTTATTGCAAACCGCGAAGATAACTTCACCGACTTAGACGAGAATAACAAGGAAGGCATTTTTGAAATTCAGTTCGATGACCAGAACAAGGGTGGTACGGGTAATGATGCCAGTATGGCATTCGGTTTCCAGCGTACTCAGTTCTATGCTCCGAGTGGTATAGGTTGGGGAGATGGTAAGGCACGTCGCTGGTTGGTAGATGAGTTCTTGAAAGAGAAACGTATTGACGGAAAGAATGACTTGCGTTTGTATGGTAGTATTCTGTACCGTGGATTCTCACAAGACTTCCCCGATCAACCGAAGAAATATTATGGATTTGAAAATGCCGATTGGAATGACGGTTGGGGAACTGACCCGGAAGACTGCTACATACGTAAATACAATACTGCTTACTATCGTGATGCAGAAGATTACTTTGCCCGTAACAACTATCGTATCATGCGTTATGCAGATATCTTGATGAACTACGCAGAATGTCTTGTTGAAACGGGTACTAATCCTGCCGATGCTGCTGTTTATGTGGATAAGGTAAGAGAACGTGCCGGTCTGGCCAAGTTGAAAGACAGTCAGTGGAAAGACTGCCTGAGTTCTAAAGATGCCTTTATCAAGCGCCTGCAGATGGAACGTACTTTGGAACTCTGTTTCGAAGGTTGGCGTTGGGCTGACTTGAAGCGTTGGGGATTACTTGATTCTCAGGCTGGAATTGATGAGCTGAAAGCCCGTGACAAGGACTTCAATAACTTCATCGTCGGTAAGCACAGACGTTTGCCCATTCCGAGAGATGAAGTGATGAACAGCACGGTAGGTGGTGTTGCACATCTTACTCAGAATCCTAACTATTAATAACTAAAGAAGGCTATGCCTGGAAGCCTGTTCTCATTCAGGATGCTTCCGGCATAGCCTTTTCTTTCTTAAATCTTATACCATATGCTTGTCTGTAAAAAACTACTATTACCATTCGCTTTTGCTTGCTGCGGCAGCTTGTTTGCGCAGAACATCCAGAATCCGGTACTTCCGGGAGTGGCGGATGCCGGCGTAATGAAATATAATGGCAAATATTATATTGGCGGGGTCCGTACAAACGGGGATTTCTATGTATCCGATGACCTGGTTCATTGGGGGAAACCTATCCATGTCGTATCCATGGACAATGACTGGACCAGAGGCAGCGGAGCCGGAGATGACCAGATTCATGCCAATGACATGTTCTATCTGAATGGAGATTTTCATTTGTACTGGTCAGTCAATTATTGGGGGAAGGACAAGCATGCCGTTCACATTGTACATGCGCAGAGCAAAGATGTCTTGGGCGCTTATACAGAACCGAACAAGAAGACATGGATGGATAACCGTATCGACCCCAAAGTTTTCAGAGATGATGACGGGCAACTATACATGTATATGGTACGCTTTACCGATGGGAATACCATCTGGGGACGTAAAATGAAGAACCCGGCAGAATTTGCCGGCGAACCGGTGTGCCAGTTCGCCTCATTGCCGGACACATGGGAAACGATGGATAACAGAGTGGCGGAGGGACCGTGGGTCATGAAGTATAGAGACCGCTACTATATGATGTACAATGCCAACCACACCTCTACAGAGTGGGGCAATTATCAGTTGGGAGTTGCCGAGGCAGACTCTCCTTTAGGTTTTCAAAATGGTAATAAATATAGCTATCCGGTTGTAGGCTGCAATCAGACGCAACTGGAGGAGAAGCAGGTGGATTTATTGCGGTATGGCCGCACGTATGAGCCGTTGTTTGCTTATACGGAGGACAAGCCGGAGGGCGACTGGACAAAGGCGACCTACGATGACTCCGGCTGGGCGAGGGGGGAGACCGGCTTTTCGTCCCGTGAAGTGAAAGGTTCCACCACCCGGCATCTGGGCACCTTGTGGAATACGCCCTCCTTATGGTTGCGAAAGACTTTCTCTGCCGGTAGCGAAACCGGCAACCTGGCATTGCGTGTCGCTCACGACGGAGATACCCGGATTTATCTGAACGGAACACTTGTCTACGAGAAGCAGGGGCGTGATTATTGTATCGTGAACCTGGACAAGAAGCTGCGTGCTGCTTTGAAGGAAGGCACGAATCTGCTTGCCGTAGAAACAAACAAGGGACGTTCGCAATTCTTCGACGTTTCTCTGTTCGATATGAAAGACGGTATTGCCGATGATATTCTGATGACTCCCGGTCAGCCCAATATTTTGAGAGGCCCCAACGGATTTGAATGGTGGCTGATTTATATGGCAAACAAGAACGATGAGCATCGGGGGCAATATATCAACCGTGTCCAGTTCTTCGACAAGACGTTGTTTGTGGATGGTATCACCGGCCCCCGCACGGCAGGTTATCATCCCGAACCTTCGATGCCTACCTTTGCGGGTAAAGGCGAGACAGCTTCGTTCGGTGTGTTGCAACAAGTACAGCCGTCCGTGGCTTACTTGTTCGAGACGGGAGTCAAGACCGAGGGTGGAGCCGGCATCGTTGCCTGGTGGAAGGATGCGGATAACTGTGCCTATGTCGGTCTGGATGCCGAGAACCGGAGCTGGTACCTGCGTACACTTGTCGGCGGTAAGGAAAATAAGGAATCCTATGCCCTGCCTGAAGATTTCCGTTGGGGTGTGTACCATCATCTGCGCATTGAGCGTAACGGTGGCTGTCTGAAGATTTGGCTGGATGAGATTCCCGCACCGGGGAGACATGTCTTTGCAGAGGCTCTTCCGGTAGAAGAAGCGGGTGTTCCCGGAGTATTTGACGAGACAAAGTCTGCCTTGTTCGAAGGGGCTACCTATACCATCGGCTTCGATGATGTGCATTTCCAGCTTTCGGGGAATGAGGAGTTGTTGAAGGGCGATTTCTTGAACGATTATGAATTCAGCTTCCAGTTGTCCGGCTTGTCCGGACAAGACAAGGCAGGAAGCTATCCGGTTTATGTGGATAAGGATAACTATGTGAAGGCTCAGTTCGATGGCATCACCCGTATGCTTGAGGTGACAGCCGTGAAGAAAGGGAAAACTGCCTGGAAGAAGGAATTCCCGTTGGGATGCCTGCAAACGCTCTATCCGGATGTGAAGTATACCGACTTCATTGAGAAAGGTTATCGTTTTGCCGCACCTGCATGGTTGGATACACTTTACCTGAATCGTCACGAAGCAGGCAATAAATCCGAATTTGTGGATGACATGTTCGGCAAGTTCGACATAGAATACCTGAATGGCGGCGAATGGCATCCGATAGAAAACAAAGATAGGGGGATAGCAGAACATCCTGCATATAATTATTGTACCTTTACTCCGGTAAAGGCAGAAGGCATCCGCTTCATCAACAAGGAGGCGGAGGATTTGGAACGCCATATCTATAAGATAGGTGTACATGAATTGTGGAAGGAATCCTATAATTTTCGTGCCGTGCGTCGTGCAGACAAGCTGTATCTGTTTGTCGACGGCAGGGAGCTGGGAGCTTTGGATATACGCTACCCTGCATCCCGCATCGGATTCTGTTCGGAGGGCGGCTCTCCGGTTTATAGCGGTACGTTGTATTATCATGTAGGGCAGAGGCGCGATTAGACGCGATCGTGGGATGTGCCGTTCCGTATATATGTAATGAAAGATGTATATAGAAGCCGGTGTTTGTATTTCCTTGTGAATCAGTGTGATGGACTGGGGTGATTCAGTATACGACTGAATGTATTTCAGTATACGATTGAATAGGATTCAGTATACGACTGAATAGGGTTCAATATACGGGTGTAACGGAACATCTTCTTGAAAGTAAATATTTATCATCATAACAATTGTTTAAGAAAGAATCATGAAAAAGAATTTTATATGTATGTATCTGTTTCTGTTGGCCACGCTGGCTTCCTGCCAGTCCTGCTCTTCAGACTATAAGGATGTGGACGATATTGTTGTCGAAGGAGTTGAAACGCCGGTGCTTTTGGGCGACCCGTTCATCATGTTGCACGATGGCACTTACTATGCCTATGGCACCCATGCGGATGAAGGCATCGAAGTCTATACCTCCGATGATTTGAAGACTTGGAAGTATAAGGGCATGGCGCTCCAGAAGAAGGATGTCTGGGCCGACCGCTGGTTCTGGGCACCGGAGGTCTACGAAGTGAACGGGAAGTTCTATATGTATTACTCGGCAGACGAGCATATCTGTGTGGCAACAGCAGACTCACCTGCAGGACCATTTACCCAAAGTAAGAAGGAACCGATGATTGCCGATGAGAAATGCATTGACAACTCTCTGTTTATTGATGATGACGGCACGCCTTATCTCTTCTTCGACCGTTTCAACGACGGGCTCAACATCTGGGTGGCCGAATTGGAGAAAGACCTCATGACTATCAAGAAGGAGACCATGCACCCTTGCATCCACGTCTCTCAGGCATGGGAGGAGGTATGGCCCCGTGTGAATGAAGGCCCGTTTGTCATCAAGCGTAATGGGCTCTACTATATGACCTATTCTGCCAATAGCTATGAAAGTCCTTTCTACGGCATAGGTTGCGCCACAGCTACCGATTTGATGGGTACTTGGACCAAATACGAGGAGAATCCTTTGCTGCAGAAACCCGGAGAACTGGTTGGGGTGGGGCACAGTGCCACCTTCACAGACAAGGCAGGCAAGCTTCGTATAGTTTTCCATGCCCATAAGGACAAGAGTAGTATCCACCCACGTGCCATGTACATCAGTGACGTTTCTTTCGAGAAAGTGGACGGTGTGGACCGTATGAGAATCAGCAAGGACTATATGACGCCCAAAATAGTAAAATAAGAGATGGATATGAAGAAGAATTATATATTGCTACTGTTGCTTTGTCTTTGCTTTGCAGGCTGCAAGGAGAAGACGGTTGTAGAATCAGACTATCTGCCGATTGCCGACCCTTACGTAATGCTTTACGAAGGCAAGTATTATGCTTACGGCACTGGAGGTACGGTAGAAGGAGAAGGCTTTGCCTGCTTCTCTTCCGATGACTTGAAAAACTGGACGCGTGAAGGCCAGGCGTTGTCGGCAGCAGATTCCTACGGTACGTGGGGATTCTGGGCGCCGGAGGTCTACTACATCGAATCGAAAAAGAAGTTTTATCTGTTCTACTCCACCGAGGAGCATATCTGCGTGGCAACGGCAGATGTTCCCCAAGGTCCGTTCCGTCAGGAAGTGAAGCAGCCGATATGGGATGAGAAGAGTATCGATACCTCTCTATTCATTGATGATGACGGTACGCCTTACCTTTATTTCGTGCGTTTTACAGATGGCAACGTCATCTGGGTGGCAGAGATGAACGATGACCTAACCGGCATCAAGCAGGAGACGCTGACAGAGTGCATTAAGGTGGGAGAGCCTTGGGAACTTTCGCAGGACAAGCCTGCTAAGGTGGCCGAAGGTCCTTCAATTTTGAAGAAAGAGGGTGTCTACTACCTGGTTTATTCAGCCAATCACTTTGAAAGCAAGAACTACGGAGTGGGTTACGCGACTTCGAACAGCCCGATGGGACCGTGGAAGAAATACGAGGGAAATCCGATTCTGCAACATGCCGACGGCTTGATGGGTACCGGTCATGGAGCACCCTTCTGCTGTAAGGACGGTAGCTGGAAATACATTTTCCATGCACATTGGGATTCCACGAAAGTACAGCCGCGCACTTCGTATATCAAGGATTTTGCCATTTCCGACCAGGGAACGGTTTCTATCGGTGGCTCTCTTATCCGTCCGCAGGTATTGGGCAGTACATCACCCGAAAAGTAAAATGAAAGAATGAAAAGAATACATTGTATGAAGAAGTTTCTTGTATTATCAGTGTTATGCAGTCTGATAGCCTGTTCCTCGTCATCGGCTACAAAAGAGGATAAACCGGAAGAACAACAGCCGAAGAATGTCTATCGCAATCCGGTGATAGATTATAGTTTGCCAGACCCTTCTGTCATTGAGGGAGATGATGGATACTACTATTTGTATGCCACCGAGGACATACGCAATCTGCCGATTCACCGTTCCAAGAACCTGGTGGATTGGGAGTATGTAGGTACTGCCTTTACCGACCGTACGCGGCCTGATTTTGAGCCGAACGGCGGTTTGTGGGCGCCGGACATCAACAAGATAGGTGATAAATACGTGCTCTATTATTCTATGTCTGTTTGGGGAGGCGAGTTAACTTGCGGCATCGGTTGTGCTACTGCCGATAAGCCTGAGGGACCTTTTACGGACCACGGAAAGATGTTCCGCAGCAATGAAATCAATGTACAGAACTCCATCGACCCTTTCTATATAGAAGATGGAGGGAAGAAATATCTTTTCTGGGGCAGTTTTCGAGGAATCTATGCGATTGAACTGTCTGATGACGGACTCTCTCTGAAGGACGGCGCCACACTGCAGCAAGTGGCAGGAACCGCTTACGAAGGTACCTATATTCACAAGAAGGACGGGCATTACTACTTCTTTGCTTCCATAGGAAGTTGTTGTGAGGGATTGAAGAGTACTTACACTACTGTTGTAGGCCGTTCAGATAATCTTTTCGGCCCCTATGTCGACAAGAATGGCGGTAGCATGATGGATAACAAGCACGAAGTGCTGATTCAGAAAAGTAATTCCTTTGTGGGTACCGGTCATAATTCGGAGATTGTGACGGACAATGCCGGCAATGACTGGTTCTTCTATCATGCGGTGAGCACAAAGAAGCCTGAAGGCCGTGTATTGATGTTGGATAAGATTAGCTGGGAAGACGGATGGCCGACGGTAGAAGGCTCCGTTGCATCCACGGAAGCGGAGAAACCGAAATTCTGACAAGTATGAAGAAATCTATTTTAATCTCCTTGTTGCCCTTATTGATGATGGGCTGTCAAGTATCGGGTGGCAGTTCCTTGAAAGTGGAGGAAACCACTGTTGAAATGCGGAAGAATCCCGAAGGAGTGGCTGTATCGGCTCCCCGTTTCTCATGGCAACTGGTAACCGACAAGCAGGATGTGATGCAGACTGCTTATCAGATTGAAGTGGCGGACTCGGAAAAGGGCTTGCAGGCCGGCTCCGGGCTGGTATGGAACAGCGGTCGTGTGGAGTCTGGCCAATCGGTGCTGGTGAAGTACGCAGGGGCGCCTTTGGAGTCGGGACAGAAATATTGGTGGCGTGTCACTGTATGGACAAATACCGGTGACAAGGCGCAAAGTAGTATCCAATATTGGTCAATGGCTTTGCTGGACAGTTCGGACTGGAAAGCCGACTGGATTGGACTGAACGACAGTACAAACTTGAAACTGGACGGTGAGCGGACCATCCTTCCGGCACGTTATCTGCGGAAGGAGTTTGATTTGCCGTCACAGCCGAAGCGTGCAGTCCTTTATGTTTCGGGAGTAGGCTCTTCCGTATGCTATATGAATGGCGAGAGGATTGGAAACGATGTATTCGGTCCTTTGCCTACCTGGTACGATGCTTCTGTATCTTATCTGACCTATGATGTCATCCCCTTGTTGAAGTCCGGTACCAATGCGATAGGCGTGGCTCTGGGCAACGGCCGCTATTTTTCCATGCGCGCCAATGGGATGGTAGGTTTTGGTTTGCCCCGTCTCATGGCGCAGTTGAATATAGAGTACGACAATGGTGAGACGGTGTCGGTAGTCAGCGATGATTCCTGGAAAGCGACGAACCACGGTCCTATAACTGCGAACAACGAATTTGACGGTGAACATTACGATGCCCGCTTGGAATTGGGTAAATGGACGGAAAGCGGCTATGATGATTCCGGATGGCAGTTGGCCGAACGGATGGAGGCTCCCAAAGGAAAACTTGTGGCACAGCTCTCTCCGAGTCTGAAGGTGATGGAGGAGATAAAGCCAATATCCGTTAAATCGGTAGGTGATGGAAGATATATCGTGGATATGGGGCAGAATATGGTAGGAATACAGCAGGTGAAACTGCGTGGCAAGAAGGACAAGCCCATTACTATGCGTTTTGCCGAAGTGCTGAAGGACAATGGTACGGAACTGTATCTTGACAACCTGCGCAGTGCCCTTGTCACGGATATTTATACTCCTGCCGCTGACGGTGAGTTTGTTTGGGAACCGTTGTTTGTTTACCATGGTTTCCGTTTTATGGAAATATCCGGTTTGGACTATGAACCGACAGCGGATGATTTCACCGGTAAGGTGGTGTATGATGAAATGGCAACGAACGGTACGTTCGAGACTTCCGAGGAGTTGATTAACAGACTTCACAAGAATGCCTATTGGGGAATCCGTGGAAACTATCGCGGTATGCCTACCGACTGCCCCCAGCGTGATGAACGTCTTGGATGGCTGGGCGACCGCACTACCGGTGCCTATGGTGAAAGTTTCATTTTCGGCAATGCCTTGATGTATAAGAAGTGGCTGGTGGATATAGAAGAGTCCATGAATGAAAATGGAAGTATCTCTGTGGTATCTCCCCGTTACTGGACCATCTTCCATGATGACGTGACTTGGCCGGCTGCCTATTTTTACGTAGCCGACATGCTTTACCGCCAGTTTGGCGATGATAGCTCCATCAAAGAGCGCTATCCGTCCATGAAGCGCTGGGTAAACCACATGACGGAGACCAAAATGAAGGACTATATTCTGGTGAAGGATGAATACGGGGATTGGTGCATGCCTCCCGAGTCGCCGGAGCTGATTCATTCGGAGGACCCTGCCCGGAAGACGAACGGCGAAGTGCTGAGTACAACGGTGTTTTACAGCATTCTGCAACTGATGGAGAAGTTCGCGCAAATGAACGGACTTCCGGCAGATGCCGAAGAGTATGCCGCACTTGCCCTTAAAATCAAGGACGCTTATAACAAGAAATTCTTCAATCCCGGGACTGCACAGTATGACAACAATACGGTGACGGCGAACCTGCTTTCCCTCAGACTGGGTCTGGTTCCCGACGGATATGAAGATAAAGTATTTGCCAATGTCGTGGAGAAGACGGAAAAAGACTGTAAGGGACATGTCAGTGCCGGTGTGCTTGGCATCCAGCATCTGATGCGCGGACTTACCGAGTACGGTGGACTGGAACTTGCCTATAAGATAGTGACCAATGACACTTATCCCTCATGGGGCTACATGATTAAGAAGGGTGCAACCACCATTTGGGAATTATGGAATGGTGACACGGCAAATCCGGCGATGAATTCAAGAAACCATGTGATGCTTTTGGGAGATCTGCTGATATGGTTCTATGAGGATCTTGCCGGCATAAAGAATACTCCCGCTTCCGTCGGGTTCAAGCAGATTCTGATGGAACCGGTATTCCCGGAAAAACTGAATTATGTGAATGCTTCGCATGTATCGCCTTATGGCAGAATAGGAAGTTCCTGGAAACGTGATGGCAATAAGCTGGAGTGGAACGTTGAGATTCCTGCCAATACAACCGCTACGGTCAAGCTGCCGCTTGACTTCCATGTACAGGTAGATGCCGGTCAGGCGGGGATTCATTCCGTGGAGGAGGCTGACGGTAAGCTGGTAGTCGAATTGGGCTCCGGCAAGTATGTATTCATGTCTGAATGATATTTTTCTAACAACAATAAAACAGATGTAACTATGAGACTAAAAAGATTGTTTTTGGGGGTAATGCTTTTGGTGGGCATTACGGGTGCCGGAGCGGCAAATGCTGCTCCGGAAGACATCTCTGCTTCTATTTCCTTGAAAGTGCCGGGGAATGATGCCAAGCAATATCCGCTGGCCTTGCAGAAGATGCAGGATGGTATGTACAGCTGCCGGGCTTCGGAAACGTTGCCATTGGACATCATCCGCCAGGTGGTGGACAAGGATGGCAAACTGCGCATTACCGTCACACTCAAGGCACTGGAAAATGTGTATTTCAACTACGGGGAACAGATAAAGACCGGTTACAAGCATTCGGACTGCCAGTTCTACATGCCGGGCTTCTGGTATCGCCGCAACCTGCGTTCGCCGAAGGAAGCTCCTTCTTTCCACACATCGGACAGTTGGCTGGTGCGTGAGGACCGTTTGAGCACTCCGCTGACGGCAGCTTTCAATCCGGCAAGTGGTACGTCCATGTCGGTTATCCGTATTGACAAGTTCGACAAGGAAGCTTTGACCACTCATAAGGAGGGAGAGGTAATCTTGTCCGGCGAGACTTCCATCGGATATACCGGTTTCTGCAATGTGGATGGTATGACTGTCTTGGCATACGGTTTCCCCTATAAGGAAGCACCGAAGACATATATCCGCAAATTGACGCTGGCTCCTGCCGTTGAGGCTTTCCAGTTGCTTCGTAAGGGTGACAGCATCTCCATGACTTGGGAGGTGTCCGAAAGGAATGCTGCCGATTTTTCGGAATGCGTACAGCGCACCTGGGAGTATTGTTATGACACTAACCGTCCGAAACCGGTTGACACACCTTACACGGTAGACCGCATGAAGGAGGTGATGAGCAACTTCTTCGTGGAAAGCTATGTTGGCAATACCCCCACTCATTATTATTCCGGTGTAGAGTTGGAGACTGCTACTTGTGCCAATACCGATGTTGCCGAAGTGGGCTTTGTGGGACGTACATTGCTGAACGCTTTCAATGCTTTGGAGTATGGCAAACAGCAGAACCGCCAAGACCTGGTGGACAATGCCAACCATATCTTTGACACTTATCTCCAGAACGGTTTTTCGCCTGCCGGTTTCTTCAACGAAGTGGTACACTACAACCGCGGCTTCAAGGAAACCAGACATAGCATCCGCCGTCAGTCCGAGGGAGTGTATGCCATCTTGAACTATTTGAACTACGAGAAACAGCAGAAGCGTAAACACCCCGAATGGGAGAAACGCATCAAGGGCATGCTGGACAGCTTCCTCAAGTTGCAGAACGAGGACGGCAGCTTCCCGCGCAAGTTCAAGGATGATTTCTCTGTCGTGGATGCCAGCGGTGGTAGCACGCCTTCGGCAACATTGCCTTTGGTGATGGCGTCCAAGTATTTCAAAGACAAGCGTTATCTGGCAAGCGCCAAGCGTACGGTAGACTATCTGGAGAAGGAATTGATATCCAAAGCCGATTATTTCTCTTCTACGCTGGATGCCAACTGCGAGGACAAGGAAGCCTCCTTGTATGCTGCTACGGCTGCTTATTACCTGGCTTTGGTTACCAAAGGAGAAGAGCGTGCACACTATGCCGGTCTGGCAAAGAAAGCCGCTTATTTTGCCTTGTCATGGTATTATACTTGGGATGTTCCTTTTGCCGAAGGTCAGATGCTGGGAGATATCGGCTTGAAAACCCGTGGTTGGGGAAATGTGTCGGTAGAGAATAACCATATCGATGTATTTATCTTCGAATTTGCCGATGTGCTGCATTGGCTCTCCAAAGAGTACAACGAGCCGCGCTTCTCTGACTTTGCCGAGGTGATATCCACTTCCATGCGCCAGTTACTGCCGTATGAAGGACACATGTGTGGCATTGCCAAAGTAGGCTATTACCCGGAAGTGGTGCAGCATACCAATTGGGATTACGGACGTAACGGAAAGGGATATTACAACAATATCTTCGCTCCGGGCTGGACGGTTGCTTCTTTGTGGGAGTTGTTCACTCCGGGACGTGCGGAGCAGTTCTTGTTGAAAAAATGATAGTCTAAACAGTAACCAATATTGTATTTATGAATAAGATGATGACTTTGTTGGCAAGCGTGATGCTATTGGCATCGGCTTGCACGGGCAAGCAGGCGAGCGAAAAGACTGCTTCGGGACTGGAACCTGCCAACTTCCGTACGGAAGTGGATGGCAAGCAGACAGACTTGTTTGTTTTGAAGAATAAGAATGGTATGGAAGTTTGTATTACGAATTTCGGCGGACGTATTGTATCAGTGATGGTGCCAGACAAGGATGGCGTTATGCGTGATGTGGTGCTGGGCTTCGATTCCATTCAGGACTACATCAAGTTCCCTTCGGATTTCGGCGCTACCATCGGACGTTATGCCAACCGTATCAACCAGGGTAAGATTACAGTGGATGGGGTAGAGTATCAGCTGCCGCGCAACAATTACGGTCATTGCCTGCATGGAGGTCCCAAGGGATACCAATATCAAGTGTTCGATGCCCGCCAGTTGAGCAGTCAGGTTCTGGAGTTGACTTATCTGTCGAAAGACGGAGAGGAGGGCTTCCCGGGTAACCTGACCTGCAAGGTCACTTTCTCGCTGACAGATGACGATGCCATCGACATTCGTTACAGTGCCGAAACGGACCGTACCACTGTTGTCAATATGACGAACCATTCTTACTTTAACCTGGACGGTGACCCCTCCAAGTCCAATTCGGATTATCTGCTCACTATTGATGCAGATGCTTATACCCCCGTGGACAGTACCTTCATGACTACCGGTGAGATTGTTTCCGTAGAAGGTACGGATATGGATTTCCGCACTCCTACTGCTGTTGGCGCCCGTATCGACAATGACTTTGAGCAGTTGAAGAACGGCAAGGGCTATGACCACAACTGGGTACTCAATACGAAGGGCGATGTCACCCGCCCGTGTGCCACCCTCGAATCTCCCTCAACGGGTATTGTGCTTGATGTCTATACCAACGAACCGGGCATTCAGATTTATGCCGGTAACTTCCTGGATGGCACACTGACCGGAAAGAAAGGTATCGTGTACGGTCATTGTGCGTCCGTCTGTTTGGAGACGCAGAAATATCCCGATACGCCCAACAAGCCGGAATGGCCTTCGGCGTTGCTGAAGCCGGGAGAAAAGTATGACAGTCATTGCATCTATCGCTTTTCGGTGAAGAAATAAATATAAGGCAGGCGTAGCCTGCCTTATATTTATAATAATCTCTTTTGTTAACTTTAAAAATTAATGCGTATGAAAAAGTATTTATTGTATGCTTGGATTGTATCAGCATTTTGTTCATGCAGTGAGAATAGCATGGAACCCCTTCCTATAGAAGTGGATGCTGATTGTGTAGACATTGTAAATGATGAAAGCTTTGTGCCGGTTAGTCAAGCCACAGAGGTGGCCGGCTTGTTTTTAGCTGCTAATGGTAAAGATGCGGTGACAACAAGAAATGGCTCTGTTGAGCCAGATGCCTTTTCTGGTAAAACAGTAAAAGATATTAAGACGGTTTACGGTGAAGACAATACGCCTTCTATGTATATAATAAATTATGAAGGCGGTGGTTTTGTTATAGTAGGTGCTACCAAGAATTACTATCCGATTCTGGCATATTCAGATACTAACTCTATCAATATAGAAAAAGCTAAGCAGAGTGGCTTTTCTATTTGGATGGATGAAACAAATTGGGCTATTAAGGAAAGCGATATGCAAAATGCCGAGACTTTGGCAAATATGCGCTCTATGTGGGAGGCTTACGAAATACTGCCTGCCACAACACGTGATGCTACTTCTGATCATTATAGTGATGGGACAATGTTTCGTGAAAGGTTAGGCGAATTGTATACTTTGTGTCCGGGATATTCGTTTGGTCCTTTAAGTTCTGCAAGATCTTTTCTCTCACAATCAGATTATGAAAGTCTTGTAGAAAAGGCTAATTTTTATGGTTCTCCTCTTGAGTTTACAATAGTAGGATATAATAGTAATAACAGAAAAGTTGGGCCTTTGATGAATACAAAATGGGGGCAGGAGGGAGGATATAGTGCATTATGTCCGAATGAATATCCTGCTGGCTGTGTTGCCATTGCTATGGCTCAGATTGAGAAGTATCATGAATGGCCTCAATCCTTTGACTGGAGCGGTATGGCTAATGATAGACCGACTTCTGCATCTCAATCTCTAATAGCGATGATTGGTAAAGCCGTGAATATGGAATATGGTAAAGACGAATCTGGAGCTTCCTTAGGTGATGCCAAAAGAGGTTTTGAGGCAATGGGGTATGCAGTATCTAAAAAGGATCATGACATGTGGGATGTAGAAAGTGAAATCTATTTTAGAGGACGTCCTGTATATATGACAGGTGACAGGAAAAATTTTATCGGAATAACTTGGAAAGGGCATGCATGGGTTTGTGATGGTGCGGAAGAATATGGAAGTTCCTATAGCTATTTTGTGGAGTATCTTGTAAACCGTTCTACAAATCCAAGTTATTCAAGTTGTGGATTCCCTAATTATATGAATCCCACTACTACTTCTTTTGGTTCTGGTCGCATATATTTTCATATGAACTGGGGGTGGTATGGCACTGGTAATGGCTGGTTTAGTGGAAATAATGTGAATCCTACAGATGATAGGAACTATCAATACGACAGAGAAAATCTGTATGTTTCACCCTTAAAATGACGCATTATGAGAAGAGTATATATCTATTCATTGTTATTGTTTGCGATATGCTTTGCCGGTTGT
>LBJMC04200__coassemble_694_pt1 | contig 20374 bp, 16 predicted proteins | sample LBJMC04200__metabat2_low_PE_042 | metagenome-assembled genome bin LBJMC04200 | reverse complement strand
CCGATTCGGTTGCCAATCAGATTGCTGCCGGAGAGGTGATTCAGCGTCCGGCATATGTTGTGAAGGAATTGGTGGAAAATGCAATTGATGCCGAAGCAGAGGAAATACATGTGCTGATTACCGATGCGGGCAAGACCTGCATCCAGGTGATTGATGACGGAAAGGGGATGTCCGAAACGGATGCGCGTCTTTCTTTTGAACGCCATGCAACTTCAAAGATACGCGAAGCTGCCGATTTGTTTGCCCTACGCACCATGGGCTTCCGTGGAGAAGCGTTGGCTTCCATTGCTGCGGTAGCTGAAGTGGAGTTGAAAACACGCCCAGCCAGCGAGGAACTGGGGACGCGACTGTTGATTGCCGGCTCTAAAGTCGAGGGCCAGGAAGCCGTTTCCTGCCCTAAGGGAAGCAATTTTTCCATCAAGAACCTATTCTTCAATATTCCTGCCCGGCGTAAATTCCTGAAAGCCAACTCTACGGAGTTGAGCAATATCCTTACGGAATTCGAGCGTATAGCGCTGGTGCATCCTGAGGTAGCCTTCTATCTGTATAGTAATGATACGGAATTGTTCAATCTTCCGGTAATGCCTTTGCGGCAACGCATCATGGCAGTCTTCGGAAAGAAGCTGAATCAGCAGTTGCTGTCCGTCGACGTCAATACGACCATGATAAAGATTTCCGGTTTTGTAGCCAAGCCGGAAACGTCGCGCAAGAAAGGAGCGCACCAATACTTTTTTGTGAACGGGCGCTATATGCGTCACCCCTATTTCCACAAAGCGGTGATGGATGCTTATGAACAGCTGATTCCTGCCGGTGAGCAAATCTCCTACTTTATTTATTTCGAGGTAGACCCTGCCAATATCGATGTGAACATCCATCCGACGAAGACGGAGATTAAGTTCGAGAATGAGCAGGCTATCTGGCAGATTCTGTCGGCTGCGGTCAAGGAATCCTTAGGTAAGTTTAGCGCTATACCTACTATCGATTTTGATACCGAGGACATGCCGGATATTCCTGCATTCGAGCAGGCTCGTCCGATAGAGCCTCCGAAGGTACACTATAACACGGATTTCAATCCCTTCAAGACGTCTTCCGCTTCTTCCTATGGAGGTGGTGGCAATTATTCGCGTCCCAAAGTGGAGTGGGAGGGGCTTTATTCCGGTTTGGAAAAAGCCAGCAGGATGAACGAGCCGATGGAGGAAGAGCCTTTTGTAGAGGATACGGTTACCGGTACGGCTCCAAGAGAGGAGGAGAGGGTTCCTTATTTCCAGGAAACGGTTCCTTCCGGGGCAAGCGCCTCTTTCTATGGCAATGAGGCAACGGTAGAGAAAGGAGCGCAACACTTCCAGTTCAAGGGGCGTTTTATTCTGACTTCCGTTAAATCGGGTCTGATGCTGATAGACCAGCATCGGGCGCATGTCCGGGTATTGTTCGACCGCTATATGAGTCAGATTCGACAGAAACAAGGGGTATCGCAGGGGGTATTGTTTCCGGAGATTATCCAGTTGCCGGCTTCGGAAGCTGCCGTGCTGGACGGTATATTGGAAGATTTGTCGGCAGTAGGCTTCGATTTGAGCCCGCTGGGTGGCGGTAGCTATGCCATCAACGGCATACCTTCGGGCATAGAGGGGTTGAACCCGGTGGAATTGGTCCGGAATATGGTACATACTGCTATGGAAAAAGGGAATGACGTTAAGGAAGAGGTGCAGACAATTCTTGCATCGACCTTGGCACGTGCTGCGGCCATCGTCTATGGACAAGTGCTGAGCAACGAGGAAATGTCCAATCTCGTGGACAATCTGTTTGCATGCCCATCCCCGAATTATACTCCGGACGGAAAGACGGTGCTGGCGACCATTAAAGAAGACGACATAGAAAAGCTTTTCTCCAAATAAGGAAGAGTACTTTCTTTTGCATCAAGGCAAAAAAAGTACAAATATTCAGAACCTTTTAGTTCTGTTGGCGTTAATTAGACAGTTTGAATGATAAAGAGTTTAATTAACCACTTAACTATTTTAAGGTATATGAAAAAGATTCTAATGTTACTGGCTTTAGCTGGTGTGTCTTCTGTTGCCATGGCGCAGCAAAAGACTGAAGTTGTGGAAGAATTTGGTGTTATCCAGGTTCAGGATAAATATCAGGTAATCACTAATCCGTTCTGGAGTAATTGGTTTTTCTCTATAGGCGGTGGTGCCGAAGCAACTTTTGGAGATAATGATAAGGCAGGAAGTTTTGGCAAGCGTATCAGTCCGACGCTGAATTTTGCCATCGGCAAATGGTTCACCCCGGGACTGGGAGTACGTCTGCAATATAGCGGCCTTCAGGCAAGAGGATATACGTATGATGCAGGTGCTGACTACGTGAAAGGCACTCAGATGGATGACGGCTACTACAAACAGCGTTTCGACTATATGAATCTGCACGGAGATGTGATGTTCAATCTGAATGCGCTGTTTGGAGGATACAACCAGCACCGTGTGTATGAAATCATTCCTTATGTAGGTGCTGGCTTCACTCACAACTACACAAAGCCTCACCGCGAAGCTCTGTCTGTAAACGCGGGTATCATCAATCGCTTCCGTATTTCCAATGCGATAGATATTAACCTGGAGCTGAGCGCAATGGGCGTTGAAGATAAGTTCGATGGCGAAGTTGGCGGCGATCATGGATATGATGGCGTGCTGAGTGCAACGGTAGGGTTGACATACCGTTTCCCCGCCCGTGGATTCCGTCGCCCGATGCCTCAGTTGATTTCTCAGGTAGAGCTGGCTGCCATGCAGGCACAGCTTGCAGAGATGGGAGCTGCCAACCAGCAGCTGCAGAATGCATTGGTGGCTGCACAGAACCAGCCGGTGGCCGAAGTTACGGAAACCGAAGTGATTGTTCCCGATCCGGATATAGCACCGCGTACCGTATTCTTCAATATCGGTTCTGCCGAAGTCTCTCCACGTGAAGCAATGAACTTGTCTTATCTGGCAGACCAGATGAAACAGTTCCCGAACGCCACTTACACTGTAAACGGATATGCAGACTCTGCAACCGGTACGCCGGCATTCAACAAAGAGTTGAGTTTGAAGCGTGCACAAGCCGTGGTCGATGTATTGGTAAAACAATACGGAATTCCTGCTGACCGCCTGAAGGTGGATGCCGGTGGTGGTGTCGATAAGTTCGGACAGCCGATTCTGAACCGTGTGGTATTGGTGAAATCTGCCAATTAGAAAGCTACGAGCTACAAGCTACAAGGAGTTACGAGTTATAGAAATGAGAAGGGGCATGCGTTATTATGACGCATGCCCCTCATTTTTTGTAACCAGTAACTTGTAACAGGTAGCTCCTTGTAACTCGTAACTTCTGTAACTCGTATCTCCTATCCCTTATTCTCCGCCGAATTTCTTTACTTGCTCTGCAATCAGTTCCGCATCATCAAAGTAGTTTATCTTCATAGCCTTGCGTACATCGTCCAAGGTTGCGGCAGCGGTTTCCCTGGCAGTTTCGCAACCTTTCTTCAGCATGTCGTAGATGGCGGGGATGTCTTTTTCAAACTCCTTGCGGCGGTTGCGGATAGGCTCCAGTGTCTCCTGCATAATTTCGTTGAGGAACTTCTTCACTTTCATGTCGCCCAGACCGCCACGTTGGTAGTGGGCTTTCAGTTCGTCCAGATTCGGATATTCGGGCAGATAAAGGCCGAAGTGTTCCGGACGGCAAAAGGCATCCAGGTAAGTGAATACGGTGTTGCCTTCCAATTTTCCGGGGTCTTGCACACGCAGGTGGTCGGGGTCGGTATACATGCTCTTCACCTTCTTCTGCACCTCGTCGGCAGAGTCCGAAAGATAGATACAGTTGCCGAGGCTCTTGCTCATCTTGGCTTTGCCGTCCGTTCCCGGCAGGCGCAGGCAGGCTGCATTGTCGGGCAACAGGATTTCCGGTTCCACGAGGGTTTCACCATATATATAGTTGAAACGGCGTACGATTTCACGAGCTTGTTCAATCATCGGCTCCTGGTCTTCGCCCACGGGCACGGTAGTGGCGCGGAAGGCGGTAATGTCCGCTGCCTGGCTGATGGGGTAGGTGAAGAAACCTACGGGGATGCTTGTCTCGAAATTACGCATCTGGATTTCGGTCTTTACCGTCGGGTTGCGTTGCAGGCGGCTCACGGTCACCAGGTCCATATAGTAGAAGGTCAGTTCGCAGAGTTCCGGTATCTGGGATTGGATGAAGATGGTACTCTTCGTCGGGTCCAGTCCGCAAGCCAGGTAGTCCAGTGCCACCTCGATGACGTTCTGGCGCACCTTTTCCGGATTCTCCATATTGTCCGTCAGCGCTTGTGCGTCGGCGATGAAGATGAAAATCTTGTCGTACAAGCCGGAGTTTTGCAGTTCCACTCTTCTTCTCAATGAGCCTACATAGTGTCCTATGTGCAGGCGTCCTGTGGGGCGGTCGCCCGTAAGGATGATTTTTTCTTTTGCCATATTATGTATTTTTTAGTTTCTTCATTGTATAAAAGCCATTAGGACCGGCAAAGATACCTATAATTATCGAAACCTCAAGGGATGACGCTTTCTTTCCTTTTCACGTATACCTTATGGCTTCCGATGCCGCTTGTATCGATTCCGCTGCCGGGAGTATGTGCCCATTTGCGCAGTTCCACGGTGGCGGTGGAGCGGACGAGTCCGGTCAGTTGCCGGTAGATGCTGACAGTAAGGAAGGCGTGCTTGTCCAGATACTGATGCGCCAGAGCCAGACGTTGTTCGGGGGTGTATTTCTTCGACGAGTGTGCGGGTTTCCAGGAGGCACGTTCCAGTTCGCACCAATGGTTGGTTTCTCTAATCAAGGCCTTGTCCGTGCGGAAGTTCACGCCGCTTACGTAGATGCTCCGTGCATTTCGCTTCGTGCTGCTTTCTTGGGGCTGTTCGCGTTCTTTGTCGGGGTAGATGGACAGTGCGGGGGTGAATACGCCCAATCCTTCTATCTTCACCGAGCGTCCCATTCCCATTTCGTGGGCCAGGGCTTCGCCCAGCTCGCAGATAACTCCTTCGGTTACGCCTTTCGAGAATCCCGAGGTCATGGCGATGTATTCCGCCAGTTCGCGCGTGCCGGTCTGTCCGGTCATCACCATCTTGGGGTAGGTGATTGGTTCGCCCGTACCTTGCAAGTCGGGCATTTCTTTCATTTGGTAGCGTGTGGTCATTGTTGCGTTCTCCTTTCTTTTCTTTCCTTCGTTGCAAAGTCCTTTTCCCTGCGGAGCAAAGTTCTTTTGGTGGCGGAGAAATCTTAGAATAAAGCCTTTATTCCAAGGAATAGAAATTTTATTTTTAAGAATAAAGGCTTTGTTTGTAGAAACAGAATCCTTGTTCTATTTTTGTATAGGCACAAAGGTAAGTTTCCGTGGCGAGAAAAGCAAGTTTTGGTGGGGAGAATCTTCATATTTATCCGCAAATGCCTTTACTGAGATATAGTCTTTCTTTTTTATATGGAATCGCATTTTTCGGAAAAAGATTTCGGTTGTGGGCGACGGCCGCTCTTCTATTATGGAGGATGACGTTTCTTTTATGCAAAAAAATATGCCACAATTTGCTCTTTTCGTAAATAAGTCGTTACTTTGCACAAATTTTAAAGAGACTATGCAATCGCAGGAAATGAGAAGCAAATATAACCTCCGTTCGAATGAATTTCATTCGGGAGCCGTCAGTTTCTCTTTTTTCGAGAAAGATATTTTTAGTTCTTTGGTAATGCGTTAATCCTTTATTGGGTGACGCATTTTTTTTGTGAAATAGCTACAACTCGTAGTTCGTAGCTTGTAACTCGTAACTTAATAGACAACAAGAGAATATGGAAAAGAATTTAAAGAAAGTGCTTGTCTTGGGTTCTGGTGCGCTCAAGATTGGTCAGGCCGGAGAGTTTGACTATTCCGGTTCGCAGGCGCTGAAGGCGTTGCGCGAAGAAGGTATCGGTTCTGTTTTGGTAAACCCGAACATTGCTACTATCCAGACATCGGAAGGTATCGCCGATCAAGTTTATTTCTTGCCGGTAACTCCTTATTTCGTGGAAGAAATCATCAAGAAAGAACGTCCCGACGGCATTTTGCTGGCATTCGGCGGACAGACGGCGCTGAACTGCGGTACGGAACTCTACCAGAACGGAATTCTTCAGAAATATGGCGTGCGCGTGCTGGGTACTTCCGTTGAGGCGATTATGTACACCGAAGACCGTGACCTCTTTGTGAAGAAGCTGGACGAGATTCCGATGAAGACTCCGAAGAGCCACGCTGTGGAGAGCATGGAAGACGCACTGAAGGCAGCCCGCGAGATTGGCTACCCCGTGATGGTGCGCTCGGCTTATGCTCTGGGTGGACTGGGAAGCGGTATTTGTCCGGACGAGGAAGCCTTCATTAAATTGGCCGAAAGCTCTTTCACTTTCTCCAAGCAGATTCTGGTAGAAGAGTCTCTGAAGGGTTGGAAGGAAATTGAATTCGAGGTAATCCGCGATGCCAACGACCACTGCTTCACGGTGGCAAGCATGGAAAACTTCGACCCGCTGGGCATTCATACGGGTGAGTCCATCGTAGTGGCTCCCACTTGCTCATTGACCGACGAGCAGGTGAAAATGTTGCAGGAGCTCTCCACCAAATGTATCCGCCACCTGGGCATCGTGGGCGAATGTAACATCCAGTATGCGTTCAACGCCGAGACAAACGACTATCGTGTCATCGAGGTGAACGCCCGTCTGTCCCGTTCTTCCGCATTGGCTTCCAAGGCTACCGGTTATCCGCTGGCATTCGTGGCTGCCAAGATTGCGTTGGGCTATACGCTCGACCAAATCGGCGAGATGGGAACTCCCAATTCTGCATATGCTGCTCCGCAACTTGATTACCTGATTTGCAAGATTCCGCGTTGGGACTTGACGAAGTTCGTAGGTGTCAGCCGCGAAATTGGCTCCAGCATGAAGTCGGTAGGCGAAATCATGTCTATCGGACGTTCCTTTGAAGAAATTATCCAGAAGGGCTTGCGTATGATTGGTCAGGGAATGCACGGATTCGTGGGCAATGAGGGAGTGGAGTTCGATGACTTGGATTACGAACTGTCACATCCCACCGACCTGCGCGTCTTTGCCATTGCCGAGGCTCTGGAAAAGGGATATGCCATCGACCGCATCTTTGAGCTGACCAAGATTGACCCCTGGTTCTTGGGCAAGCTGAAGAACATCGTAGACTACAAGCAGAAACTTTCCCAATATAATAAGGTGGAAGACATCCCCGCCGACGTGCTGCGCGAAGCCAAAGTGCTTGGCTTCTCCGACTTCCAGATTGCCCGCTTCGTGCTGAATCCGCAAGGCAATATGGAGAAGGAAAACCTTACCGTACGCGCCCGTCGTAAGGAGCTGGGCATCCTGCCCGCCGTGAAGCGCATCAATACGGTGGCTTCCGAACATCCGGAACTGACGAACTACCTCTACATGACGTATGCCGTTCAAGGTTATGATGTGAACTATTATAAGAATGAAAAATCAGTGGTTGTGCTTGGTTCGGGCGCTTACCGCATCGGTTCGTCTGTAGAGTTCGACTGGTGCTCGGTGAATGCCATCCAGACTGCCCGCAAGCTGGGCTACAAGTCCATCATGATTAACTATAACCCCGAAACCGTTTCTACGGACTACGACATGTGCGACCGTCTCTACTTCGACGAGCTCTCCTTCGAGCGTGTGCTCGACGTTATCGACCTGGAGCAGCCGCGCGGTGTCATCGTGTCCGTGGGTGGACAGATACCGAACAACCTGGCAATGAAGCTTCACCGCCAGTCAGTTCCCGTGTTGGGTACTTCCCCCATCTCCATCGACCGTGCCGAAAACCGTAACAAGTTCTCTGCCATGCTCGACCAGCTGGGCATCGACCAACCGGCTTGGCAGGAACTCACTAGCCTGGAAGATGTGAAAGGCTTTGTAGAGAAGGTGGGCTATCCGGTACTGGTGCGTCCGTCTTACGTACTCTCCGGTGCTGCGATGAATGTATGCTACGATGAAGAAGAACTGGAAAACTTCTTGAAGATGGCTGCTGAGGTATCTAAGGAATATCCGGTGGTGGTATCCCAGTTCTTGCAGAACACCAAGGAAATCGAGTTCGACGCTGTTGCCCAAAACGGTGAAGTGGTGGAATACGCCATCTCCGAGCACGTAGAGTTTGCCGGTGTACACTCCGGTGACGCTACGCTGGTATTCCCGGCACAGAAGATTTACTTTGCAACGGCACGCCGCATCAAGAAAATCAGCCGCCAGATTGCGAAGGAACTCAATATTTCCGGTCCTTTCAATATCCAGTTCCTGGCACGCAACAACGAGGTGAAGGTTATCGAGTGTAACCTCCGTGCATCGCGCAGCTTCCCGTTCGTATCCAAGGTGCTGAAGCGTAACTTCATCGAGACTGCTACCCGTATCATGCTGGACGCTCCCTATACACAACCGGACAAGTCGGCATTCGACATCGACCGTATCGGTGTGAAGGCAAGCCAGTTCTCCTTCTCCCGTCTGCACAAGGCAGACCCGGTATTGGGTGTGGACATGTCGTCTACGGGCGAGGTAGGCTGTATTGGCGACGACTTCTCCGAAGCATTGCTGAATGCCATGATTGCTACCGGATTCAGAATCCCCCGTCCCGAGAAGGGCGTGATGTTCTCCTCCGGAGCCATGAAGTCCAAGGTGGATTTGCTGGATGCCAGCCGCATGCTCTTTGCCAAAGGCTATAAGATTTATGCTACGGCAGGTACAGCCGCTTTCCTCAACGCCCATGGCGTGACGACGGAAGCCGTTTACTGGCCGGATGAACGCCCGGATGCGGAAAACAACGTGATGACGATGATTGCCGACCATGCCTTCGACCTGATTGTCAACATTCCGAAGAACCATACGAAACGCGAGCTGACCAATGGCTACAAGATTCGTCGCGGTGCTATCGACCACAACATTCCGTTGATTACCAATGCCCGCCTGGCAAGTGCCTTTATCGAGGCATTCTGCGAAATGAAGCTGGAAGATATCCAGATTAAGAGCTGGCAGGAGTACAAATAAATTGTTTGCTCTATAAACGATTGCAGGAGCGGAAAGCCGAAAGGTTTTCCGCTCTTTTGGTATACTGCGTTTATTTCCGTATTTTTGTTCGGGGCTGAGTCTCTGTATGAATCAAAAGAAGAAATAATATGAATGAAGTGGAAAAAATGCGTAGCTCCCAGTTGGCGGATATGTCCGTTCCGGAGATACAGGTGAAGTTCGAGCATGCCAAGCGCTTGCTGGCAAAAATGCGTGTGATGAGTACTTACGATGAGGATTACCGGAGTTTGCTGGAGGAACTGGTGCCAGGTATTCCCGCTACTTCCATCATCTGCCCGCCCTTCCATTGCGACCACGGGGATGGGATCCGGCTGGGTGAGCATGTCTTTGTCAATGCCAATTGCACTTTCCTGGACGGGGGATATATCACGATTGGTGCCCATACGTTGGTCGGTCCATGCGTACAGATATACACTCCCCATCATCCGATGGATTATATCGAGCGTCGTACGGAAAAGGAATATGCCTATCCGGTGACGATAGGAGAGGATTGCTGGATTGGCGGCGGTGCCATTCTGTGTCCAGGCGTCACCGTCGGCGACCGTTGTATCATCGGTGCGGGTAGTGTGGTGACGAAAGATATTCCATCCGATAGCATAGCCGTTGGTAATCCGGCAAAGGTCATCCGGAAAAATGAGGCAAAAAAGTGAACGTACTAAATGCTTGAGAAACAGAGCGTGTCGCTAAATGACTAAAAAAATATCGAAAAATATTATGCAAAAGTTTTGGTAATGTCAAAATAAGCTGTACCTTTGCATCGCTTTTGAAACGGAAGTGTACGGGCGTTTAGCTCAGCTGGTTCAGAGCATCTGCCTTACAAGCAGAGGGTCGGCGGTTCGAATCCGTCAACGCCCACACAAAATCCAAGCACTTTCGTTCATCAAAAGGGCGTTTAGCTCAGCTGGTTCAGAGCATCTGCCTTACAAGCAGAGGGTCGGCGGTTCGAATCCGTCAACGCCCACTGGAAATTTTCATTCGAAGGTGGTCTTGCAAGTGATTGTAAGGCCATTTTTTTATCCGTTAACTTCCTTTTCTTAAAATCTTTATCCTTTATGTCTTGTTACTCAGAAAAAAGCAGTAATTTTGCAGTCCGATAATTATCATCATAAATACGACGTATGAAACTTGATTTACTTACCGCAATCTCTCCGATTGACGGTCGATACAGAGGCAAAACGGATGTTTTGGCTGCCTATTTTTCAGAATTTGCACTGATTAAATACCGTGTACAAGTTGAAATAGAATACTTTATCACGCTGTGTGAGCTGCCTTTGCCGCAACTGAAAGGGGTGGATAAGGGCGTTTTCGAAACCTTGAGAAACATTTACCGTAACTTCTCCGAAGCCGACGCGCAACGCATCAAGGATATTGAGAGCGTGACGAACCATGATGTGAAGGCTGTGGAGTATTTCTTAAAAGAAGAGTTTGACAAGTTGGGTGGTATGGACGACTATAAGGAGTTCATCCATTTTGGCCTGACTTCACAAGATATCAACAATACGTCTGTTCCTTTGTCTGTAAAGGAGGCGTTGGAGCAGGTGTACTATCCTCAAATAGAGGAACTGATAGCGCAGCTCCGTGCTTATGCGGAAGAGTGGGCCGCTATCCCCATGCTTGCCAAGACACACGGACAACCGGCTTCGCCTACCCGTTTGGGCAAGGAGGTAATGGTGTTTGTCTACCGTCTGGAACGCCAGTTGGCAACGCTGAAGGCTTGTCCGGTGACAGCAAAGTTCGGTGGCGCTACGGGTAATTACAATGCCCATCATGTGGCTTATCCGGAATATGACTGGAAGGCATTCGGCAATAAGTTCGTTTCCGAAAAGCTTGGCTTGGAACGCGAGGAGTATACTACCCAGATATCCAATTACGATAATCTGTCTGCCATCTTTGATGCCATGAAGCGCATCAATACGGTGATGATTGATATGAACCGTGACTTCTGGCAATATATCTCTATGGAATACTTCAAGCAGAAGATTAAAGCCGGTGAGGTGGGCTCCAGCGCGATGCCGCACAAGGTGAACCCGATTGACTTTGAAAATGCGGAAGGAAACCTGGGCATGGCGAATGCTATTCTTGAGCACTTGGCGGTAAAACTGCCGGTTTCCCGTTTGCAGCGTGACTTGACGGACTCTACCGTGCTCCGCAATGTGGGTATGCCGTTCGGGCATATCATTATTGCCATACAAAGTTCTTTGAAGGGTTTGCGTAAGTTGCTGTTGAACGAACCGGCCATCTACCGTGACCTGGACAATTGCTGGAGCGTGGTGGCCGAGGCTATCCAGACCATTCTGCGCCGCGAGGCCTATCCGCATCCCTATGAAGCGTTGAAAGCGTTGACCCGTACCAATCAGGCCATTACGGAAGCGTCTATCAAGGAATTTATAGAGGGACTGAATGTAAGTGAAGAGATAAAGAAAGAATTGCGGGTGATTACCCCCCATACTTATACGGGAATTTAAGCAACCACAGAAGTGTACCGGAGGAATTTCAACTTTTTACTCCGGCAATTGTTATAGAAACATATAAAATTCAAGGTATAATAGAGACAATGAATGGCCGTGAGGCCAAGGTTTAATTTTATTCGAATAAAAAACAATGAGTACAGAAAACGAAACTTGGCGTGATGCTTCTTCCGCAGAGGAGAACTCAGGTGCCGGCCGCGATGGTAACCAATTTAACAAGGAAGGTGGCTACAGCCGTCCGTCTTACAACCGTGATAATGGCGACCGTCCTTATCGCCCCAGATTTAACAGTGAAAACGGGGACCGCCCGCAGCGTCCTTATAACAGTGACCGCCCTTATCGCCCGCGCTTTAATCCTGGTGCGGACAATGGTGACCGTCCGCAGCGTCCTCGTTACAATAACGATAATGGCGACCGTCCCTATCGTCCGCGCTATAACAGCGAAGGCGGCGACCGTCCGCAACGCTCTTATGGAAACAATTCGGGTGACCGTCCTTACCGTCCGCGCTATAACAGCGAAGGTGGCGACCGTCCGCAACGCCCTTATAATAGTGACCGTCCGCAGCGCCCGCGTTATGGCAATGAGGGTGGTGACCGTCCGCAACGTCCTTATAACGGCGACCGCTCCTACAACAGCGACCGTTCTTATAATACGGACCGTCCCTATCGTCCGCGCTACAACAGCGAAGATGGCGACCGTCCGCAGCGTCCTCGCTACAATAATGAGGGTGGTGACCGTCCTTATCGTCCACGCTTCAATTCGGGTGGTGGAAGACCTGGCGGATACGGCAACAGAGACAGCTATAGCCGTCCAGTCCGTCGTTCGGCCGATTATGACCCCAATGCTAAGTACAGCAAGAAGAAACAGATAGAATATAAGGAGCAGTTTGTGGACCCGAACGAGCCTATCCGCCTGAACAAATTCCTGGCCAATGCCGGTGTTTGCTCCCGTCGCGAGGCTGATGAATTCATCACTGCCGGAGTCGTTTCTGTAAACGGAGAGGTGGTGACGGAATTGGGAACCAAGATTAAGCGCGGTGATGAAGTGAAGTTCCACGACCAGACGGTCAGCATAGAACGTAAGATTTACGTACTGCTGAACAAGCCGAAGGATACTGTGACTACTTCGGATGACCCCCAAGCACGTCGCACGGTGATGGATTTGGTGAAGGGCGCATGCGACGAACGTATTTATCCGGTAGGTCGTCTGGACCGCAATACTACAGGTGTATTGCTGCTGACAAACGATGGTGACCTGGCTTCCAAGCTGACGCATCCCAAGTATCTGAAGAAGAAGATATATCATGTGCATTTGGACAAGAACCTGACAAAAGCCGATATGGAGCAGATTGCAGCCGGTATTCAACTGGATGACGGGGAAATCCATGCAGATGCCATCAGCTATACGGATGACTTCAAGAAAGATGATGTCGGTATTGAAATCCACTCCGGCAAGAATCGTATCGTGCGTCGTATCTTCGAATCGCTGGGATACAAGGTGATGAAACTGGACCGTGTGTATTTTGCCGGTTTAACCAAGAAAGGCCTGCGCCGCGGCGAATGGCGTTACCTCACGGAACAAGAGGTGAACTTCCTGCGCATGGGTTCTTTTGAGTAATATATAATAAGGTATAATAACTGTTTTATGGAAAAGATTAGTAGAACAAAGATTGTTGACCTGCTGAAGCGTGAAGATTTTGGCGCTATGGTCAACGTGAAGGGCTGGGTTCGTACCCGCAGAGGTAGTAAGCAAGTAAACTTTATCGCGCTGAATGACGGTTCTACAATAAATAATGTGCAGATTGTAGTAGACTTGGGTAACTTCGATGAGGAGATGCTGAAAGAGATTACTACCGGTGCTTGTTTGAGCGTAAACGGTGTGCTGACGGAATCTGTCGGTTCCGGTCAGAAGGCCGAAGTGCAGGCCCGCGAAATCGAAGTGCTGGGAACTTGCGATAACACGTATCCGTTGCAGAAGAAAGGTCATTCCATGGAGTTCCTCCGTGAGATAGCCCATCTGCGTCCCCGTACCAATACGTTCGGGGCTGTGTTCCGTATTCGTCATAATATGGCGATTGCCATCCACAAGTTCTTCCATGACAGAGGATTCTTCTATTTTCATACTCCGATTATCACGGCTTCCGACTGCGAAGGCGCAGGCCAGATGTTCCAGGTGACTACGAAGAACCTTTACGACTTGAAGAAAGATGAGAACGGTTCCATTATTTACGATGATGACTTCTTCGGAAAGCAGGCCAGCCTGACTGTTTCCGGACAGTTGGAAGGCGAACTTGCCGCTACTGCATTGGGAGCCATCTATACATTCGGTCCTACGTTCCGTGCCGAGAATTCCAATACTCCCCGCCACTTGGCAGAGTTCTGGATGATTGAGCCGGAAGTGGCGTTCAATGATATTACGGACAATATGGACCTGGCGGAAGATTTCATCAAATATTGTGTACAGTGGGCTTTGGACAACTGTGTCGACGATGTGAAGTTCCTCAATGACATGTTTGATAAGGGCTTGATTGAACGTCTGCAAGGTGTCTTGAAAGAAAGCTTCGTGCGCCTGCCTTATACGGAAGGTATCAAGATATTGGAAGAGGCTGTTGCCAAAGGGCATAAGTTTGAATTCCCGGTGTACTGGGGAGTTGACTTGGCTTCCGAACACGAGCGCTATCTGGTGGAAGACCACTTCAAGCGTCCGGTTATCCTGACTGACTATCCGAAGGAAATCAAAGCGTTCTATATGAAGCAGAACGAAGACGGCAAGACCGTGCGTGCCATGGATGTACTCTTCCCGAAGATTGGAGAAATCATTGGCGGTTCCGAACGTGAATCGGATTACAACAAGCTGATGACGCGCATTGACGAACTTCACATCCCGATGAAGGATATGTGGTGGTATCTCGATACCCGTAAGTTCGGTACATGTCCCCACTCCGGGTTCGGTTTAGGCTTTGAGCGCTTGCTGCTGTTCGTTACGGGCATGACGAATATCCGTGATGTCATACCGTTCCCGCGTACGCCGCGCAACGCCGAGTTCTAAGTTTCGGAATATACAAACTGGATAAAATCATCCGCACAAACATTCTGTTGTTTGTGCGGTTTTTTTATACCCAAAAATGTTATAATCTCAAAATAAATCTTTATATTTGTGTCTAGCGGAACGACATAACGTTAACCAACATCATACGAATATGAAACGGAACTATTTCTTTACCATGCTGGCAGCGGTGCTGCTTGCGGTAGCGGGAGCCAATGCGCAGGAGAGCGCAGAGTTTAGGCCTGCGGAACTGGCAGGAATTTGGCAGTTATGTCATTATGTGTCCGAAATCCCGGATGTTCCCGGGATATTGAAACCGAGTAATACCTTTAAAGTGCTGAGTGATGACGGCCGCATTGTCAACTTTACAATGATTCCTGGCAAGGATGCCATCATCACGGGGTATGGGACTTATCAGCAGCTGACGGATAATTCCTATAAGGAAAGTATTGAGAAAAACATCCATCTGCCCATGTTGGACCACAAAGACAATATATTGGAGTTTGAAATAGGGGACGACGGGGTAATGTACCTGAAGTATTTTATAGCTAAGGACTTGAATGGGAATGAACTGAATACATGGTTCCATGAAACATGGAAGCGGGTGGGCATGCCTGCAAAATTTCCCGAAGACCTTGTCCGTTGATATTTCTTTCTCTTTCCCGTTTCTTTCTCATGCAGCTTTGAAAGCCTTCTATGACGGCACCGACCGATGAAGGCCGCATCATAAAGAGTTGTTCTGCGGAGATTCTTCCCTTTCTCCGCAGGATAACTTTGTCTGTTGTATATCAGCCAAGTGGCTCTCTAAAAAAAAGTGGAAAACTTTTGCCAGTTCTAAGAAAAACCGTACCTTTGCAAGCCGATTATTATCTCAAAAGGATAAGCATTTAATTCATAGCGAGTTAATCTTCCATTGTCCGGGATGACTGGCTTGCGGTGAAGAAAAAATTTTAGTAGTAACATTTTAAAAAACAATTAAGAGTGGATACTTTAAGTTACAAGACCATTTCTGCAAACAAAGCTACAGTGACTAAAGAATGGGTCATTGTTGACGCTACAGACCAGGTATTGGGTCGTCTGGGCGCAAAAGTTGCGAAACTGTTGAGAGGAAAGTATAAACCTAACTTTACCCCTCACGTAGATTGTGGCGATAATGTAATCATTATCAACGCCGACAAAGTAAAATTAACCGGTAACAAGTGGAATGACAAGGTATATCTGTCATATACAGGTTATCCCGGCGGCCAGAGAGAAATCACTCCTGCCCGTTTGCAGGCAAAACCGAACGGTGATGACAAGTTACTGAGAAAAGTAGTAAAGGGTATGTTGCCTAAGAACAAGTTGGGCGCAAAATTGCTGGGCAATATGTATGTATATGCCGGCAGCGAGCACAAACACGATGCTCAGAACCCGAAAATGATTGATATTAACGTACTTAAATAAGAGATAATGGAAGTAGTAAATGCATTAGGCAGACGTAAAAGTGCAATTGCACGTATTTTCGTAAGCGAAGGTACTGGAAAGATTACTATTAATAAGAGAGACCTCGCAGAGTACTTTCCATCAAGCATTCTTCAGTATGTAGTTAAACAGCCGTTGAATAAGCTGGGTGTTGCTGAAAAGTACGACATCAAAGTTAATCTCTGCGGTGGCGGTTTCACCGGTCAGTCTCAGGCTTTGCGTTTGGCAATTGCCCGCGCACTGGTGAAAATCAATGCTGAGGACAAGGCTGCTCTCCGTTCTGAAGGCTTCATGACTCGTGATCCTCGTTCTGTTGAACGTAAGAAACCGGGACAACCGAAAGCACGTCGTAGATTCCAGTTCAGTAAACGTTAAGAGTTGGAGAACGGTTGGGGCGGACAAGTTGCTTAATTCTCGACTTTCACCTCTCAACTCTCAACTGAAAAAGCGTTTAGTATCTAAACTACCGGGACTCTTCAGATTCAGACTACCCGGCGGTTGGTTTAGAAGAAACAAAAAAGAAAGTAAACGATTAATTTAAAAAAAAATGTCTAGAACAAATTTTGATACATTATTGGAAGCCGGTTGCCACTTCGGTCACTTGAAAAGAAAGTGGAACCCTGCAATGGCTCCTTACATCTTCATGGAGCGCAATGGTATTCACATCATTGACCTCAACAAGACGGTTGCTAAAATTGACGAAGCTGCTGAAGCTTTGAAGCAAATCGCTAAATCAGGAAAGAAAGTCCTGTTTGTTGCTACTAAAAAACAAGCTAAGCAGGTGGTTGCCGATAAGGCTGCATCTGTAAATATGCCTTATGTAATCGAGCGTTGGCCGGGTGGTATGTTGACTAACTTCCCGACTATCCGTAAGGCTGTCAAGAAGATGGCTACCATCGACAAGTTGACAAGCGACGGTACCTATTCAAACCTCTCCAAGAGAGAAATTCTTCAGATTTCACGTCAACGTGCAAAGTTGGACAAGACTTTGGGCTCTATCGCTGACCTGACTCGTCTGCCGTCTGCTCTGTTCGTTATCGACGTAATGAAGGAAAACATCGCAGTTCGTGAAGCTAACCGTCTGGGGATTCCCGTATTCGGTATCGTTGATACAAACTCCGATCCTACGAATATCGATTTCGTAATCCCGGCAAATGATGACGCTACTAAGTCAGTAGAAGTTATTCTTGATGCTTGCTGCGCTGCTATGCAGGAAGGTCTGGAAGAACGTAAGGCCGAAAAGGTAGACATGGAAGCTGCCGGTGAAGCTCCTGCCAACAAAGGTAAGAAGAAAGCTACAAAAGCAAGACTCGACAAGTCCGACGAGGAAGCAATCAATGCCGCTAAGGCTGCTGCTTTCATGAAGGAAGAAGAGGCTTAATCATACTGTTGAGAGTTGAGAATTGAAAGTTGAGAGTTACTTTACGGCAATTCTCAATTCTCTATTCTCAACTCTCAATTACTTTATAAGGATATTATTAACAATTAAAATAAAAAGATATTATGGCTGTAAGTATGGCTGATATAACCAAGCTCCGCAAGATGACCGGTGCTGGTATGATGGATTGCAAAAATGCTTTGACTGAAGCTGAAGGCGATTTCGACAAGGCAATGGAAATTATCCGTAAGAAGGGACAAGCTGTTGCAGCTAAGCGTTCAGATCGCGAGGCTTCTGAAGGCTGTGTGCTGGCTAAGACTACGGGTGACTTTGCCGTTATCATCGCTCTGAAGTGCGAAACTGACTTCGTGGCTCAGAATGCTGATTTCGTGAAATTGACTCAGGACATTCTGGACCTTGCCGTGGCTAACAAGTGCAAGACTCTGGACGAAGTAAAAGCTCTGCCGATGGGCAACGGTACTGTACAGGATGCTGTAACAGACCGTAGCGGTATCACTGGCGAGAAGATGGAGTTGGATGGTTACATGACTGTAGAAGGTGCAAGCACTGTGGTTTATAACCACATGAACAGAAATGGCCTCTGCACTATTGTTGCTTTCAACAAGGCTGTTGAAGAAGGACTGGCTAAGCAGATTGCCATGCAGATTGCTGCCATGAACCCGATTGCAGTAGACGAAGATGGCGTATCTGAAGAAATCAAGCAGAAGGAAATAGATGTTGCTATCGAGAAGACAAAAGCTGAACAGGTACAGAAGGCTGTTGAGGCTGCTTTGAAGAAGGCTGGTATCAACCCGGCTCACGTGGACAGCGAAGACCACATGGAAAGCAACATGGCCAAAGGCTGGATTACTGCTGAAGACGTGGCAAAGGCAAAGGAAATCATTGCTACTGTTTCTGCCGAGAAAGCTGCACATCTGCCTGAACAAATGATTCAGAATATTGCTAAGGGCCGTCTTGGCAAGTTCTTGAAAGAAGTTTGCTTGCTGAACCAGGAAGACATCATGGACGGCAAGAAGACAGTTAGAGAAGTCTTGAAAGAAGCTGATCCTGAATTGAAGGTTGTTGACTTCAAACGTTTTACTTTGCGCGCTGAATAATTCCGCTTAGAAACGATTCTATAAAAAGAAGTGGCCGTATATGGAGTTGAATTCCTAAACGGTCACTTTTTTATGCCTCTACAGTTGCAGTGAGACGGATGATGCGTTTATCCCACGGGCTTGGTTTGCGTGTATCCTTCTGCCTTCAGGAGGTCGATGACACGTTGTTTGAAGTCGCCTTGCACGATGATTTCTCCATCTTTGGCACTTCCGCCTACTCCACATTTACTTTTCAGCAATTTGCCCAGTTCTTTCAGATTATTGTCGGTGCCCACGAAACCGGTGACAAGAGTGACGACTTTGCCACCCCGGTTCTTGCGGTCCAGCTGTACACGCAGGCGTTGTTGTGCAGGGGGGAGGGTAGCTTGCTCCTCATCGTCATTCATCTCATAGTTGTAGTCCGGGTTGGTGGAATAGACTATATTCAACCGTTCTTTCCAATCATTATTCTTCATACTTCTTTCTTTTAAACTTCCCAAAAGTACGATATTATGTGGAATTATGCAATTAGAAATTATGTTAAGCTTTTGTTGCATCCGTGTTACTGATTAGAAAAAAAGCACTACTTTTGTCAATCGCAATATTGAGAACTTAAATAAGAAACTATGAGCAGTCCGTTACAGAAAAAAGAAACCATGAAGGTGCCGGAACCTACCTTGCGCCGGCTTCCGTGGTACCTTTCCAATGTAAAGTTGCTGAAACAAAAGGGGGAACGATTCGTATCATCCACCCAGATTTCCAAGGAAATCAATATTGATGCTTCACAAATTGCCAAAGACCTTTCGTATGTCAATATCTCGGGGCGTACGCGTGTGGGCTATGAGGTGGACACACTGATAGCTGTACTGGAGGACTTCCTGGGATTTACCAATATACACAAAGCCTTTCTGTTCGGTGTCGGAAGCTTGGGAGGTGCCTTGCTGCGCGACTCGGGCCTAAGCCATTTCGGTTTGGAGATAGTGGCTGCTTTCGATGTGAAGCCCGAACTGGTGGGTACGACACTGAGCGGCATCCCCATCTATCACTCGGACGAGTTCAAGCAGAAGATGCAGGAGTACGATGTCAATATAGGCGTGCTGACGGTACCTATCGAAATAGCCCAGCAGATAACGGATTCCATGGTAGAGGGCGGTATCAAGGCCGTATGGAACTTCACCCCGTTCCGTATCCGTGTTCCCGAGAACATTGTCGTGCAGAACACTTCCCTTTATGCCCATCTGGCCGTGATGTTTAACAGACTGAACTTTAACGAAATCAAGTAATGAAGATTATTGCTGTAGGAATGAACTATGCTCTGCACAACAAAGAGCTGGGACATACACACGAGAATAAGGAACCGGTTATTTTCTTGAAACCCGATTCGGCTATACTGAAAGATGGCAAACCTTTCTTTATCCCCGACTTTTCCAACGAAGTGCATTATGAGACGGAAGTGGTGGTGCGCATCTGCCGTTTGGGCAAGAATATTGCTCCTCGCTTTGCCCATCGCTATTATGATGCGGTGACGGTGGGCATCGACTTCACGGCACGCGACTTGCAACGTAAGTTCCGTGAGGCGGGTAATCCGTGGGAGCTTTGCAAAGGTTTCGACAATTCGGCAGCTATCGGCACCTTTGTCCCTTTGGAACAAGTGGGCGGCAATGTACAGAATCTGGACTTCCATCTGACGATTGATGATAAGGAGGTGCAACGTGGCCATACATCGGATATGTTGTTCCGGGTAGATGATATCATTGCCTATGTCAGTCGCTTCATGACCTTGAAAATCGGTGACTTGCTGTTCACGGGTACCCCTGTGGGAGTAGGTCCC